>Ga0334883_1000299_pt1 | contig 92950 bp, 83 predicted proteins | sample GraSluR1_MG_6_FD_207230 | JGI IMG/M metagenome (GOLD analysis project Ga0334883, IMG submission 207230) | Sludge microbial communities from methane-producing bioreactor in Wageningen University, Netherlands - Granular Sludge_09_05-R1 | ecosystem: Engineered > Bioreactor > Anaerobic >... | reverse complement strand
TTCCTGGTGTTTTCTGGTGAAATACCTTTTCTGGAACGAGGTCTCTCTTTTCCTGCTTGTTTTATATCTCCCCGCTAAAAAAATCCCGCTTATATTTTACTCATAGCTCCTAGCTTTTTCTTAGTTTCAATTATTGGCAATGATTATTAATTTGGTGTCGATACGTAGTAACCAAACGACTACATTTTGACTCTGAGCTTCTCTCTACTTGCTGATAGATTTACTCCTTTAAAATCTCCCCTAACATATTTACCAGTTGTCTTCGATCATAATGTTCCATTACGAATTTACGACCTCTCTCACCCACCTTAGCAGTTTCCTGCTCATGCCCTTTTAGCGCTTTAATCTGACGCACCAGCGAAAGAGGATCCTCCACATTGAACAACAGCCCACCGCCTGACTTTTCAATAATCTCTTTTGCCTCACCGCCCAAACCGAGTAAAACAGGTTTACTATAGGCCATGCACTCAAAAAGCTTCGAAGGTAAGGTTAAATCAAAAAGTGGATCTTTTAAAAGCTGCACCAGGCAAGAATCAAATGAGGCCATGTAGTCTGCTGCATCGCTTCTGTTCACCGGCCCGGTAATAAAAATGTTATTCAAATTAAGCTGACGGGCAAGCTCAACTAACCGTAATCGCTCAGCCCCGTCTCCAACAATCACTATTGCTATTCCTTCTTCTTCACGGAGCAAGTAGGCTGCTTGCACCACCACTTCCAGGCCTTGGGCCAGTCCGATATTGCCGGCATAACCAATAATAAATTTGTTCTGTAAACCCATTTCCGTTCTGATTCTTTCACCATCACCCAGGGTAAGTTTATCAAAATCAACCCCGGCATGAATCACGCTGATTTTTTCTTCTTCCACTCCTCGCCCGACCAGGTGGTTGCGATAACCCTCTGTTACCACCACGATCCGATCTGCAGCCCGGTAGGTTATTTTCTCCAAGGCTCGCATAACAGCTATTACTGGTTTGCTTCTTAACTGCCCCAGCAGCAAGGCAAAATCGATCCAAAGGTCACGAATTTCAATTACATACCTGGCTTTTTTAAAGCGGGCTATAATTAAACCGGCTACAGAAACAAAAAAAGGCGGTGAGCTGGCATATATTATCTTTGGCTTCTTTAAGAAAAGACCTGCCCCCACCGCTAATATCATGAAGCTAAAATAGTTAAGGAGCCTGATAAAAGCTCCTTTTTTCGTATCAAGAGGGGTATAGACTCTGACAACCTTCAACCCTCGATAATCATCTTTTACAAATAGCTTACCCCTGTATTTATTCTTACTGCGCTCAGCTTTCAGGTTAGGATAACCTGTTATTAAAACCACTTCGAAACCTGCTTCATGTAAAAGCAGGGCGCTCTCTGTAGCCCGGAAAGCTGCAGCCTGTGCTTCCGGGTAAAAATGCTGGGTAAGGTAAAAAATCCTGCTTTTCAAAATCTGTTGACCTCTTCTTTCGTTACCTTAAATCAACTGCCATCCCGCCTGTTCAAAGAAAGCATGACTGCCTTGGTTGTTTAAACTATTACCTCGAAGGGAATGACTCTCTGCCTAATCAATATTAGTCACTCTTAGCGGTTTCAGCTAAAAAACTAAAGGTTTCTGAGCCACATTTTTCCCATGAAAAACTTTTCGCTCTTTCGTAAGCCAAATAAGCTTTCGCTTCTCTTAAAATAGGTGAATTTATAAGTAGTTGAATGGCCGAAGCAATCTCTTTAGGTTGCTCAGGGTCAAAGTATACTCCTGCGTCGCCCAAAATTTCTGGCATTGGACCACGATTCGAACAGGCAATAGGCAATCCTGAAGCCATAGCCTCCAGCAATATACTTGGCATATTTTCACAACTAGAGGCAAAAACAAATAGATCTGCCTTTTTATAGACATCAGGCAATACCTTGTAATTCACAGGCCCTCTGTAGTTAATATAACTTTCGCTATTATCAATACAACCTAATGTTTTTATTAATCGTTTTAAAGCCTTTGGATGTGCAGGGCCAACTAAATCGAGAAATATCGGAAAACCAGCCTTCTTTAACAGCGATACCGCTTCAGCTACATGCCACTGGTGTTTATAAAAATTAATAATAGAAACGTATAACACTCGGATAGACTCTTTTTTAGATTTTATTTTGTTTTCAGAAATAATTCTAGGTTTTAAAAAAAAACTATCATTCACACCGTGGGGTATAATAATGATTTTTTCGAAAACACCATGCCTGTTTTTTGTAACTTTATTAAGTGCATAATTAGATAAGAAAATAACGCCTTCAGCCTTTTGGAAGCTTATTAACTGCCACCAGCGAAGCATTAGATATCTAAAATAAGTTAGAGAAAAACCAAATCTGCGCATTTCATTCGTTTCAAAAGGAAGCATGTTTTGACACATCGTTACATGCTTTCCAGGGCCAGCAACTAACCCACCTGGTGAAAATATCAAGTCTATTCCTAAACTTTTAATTAAACTTGGCATTTTAAAATATTGCCAGTAGACACGGCTTAACAAACCTTTATCTAACAATGGTTGAAATTCTTTAATCAACCACTGCTTATCTTCAATCTGGTTCAGTGTATTAGTACCACCCCAAATAATAATCTTTTCAAAACCATATACACTAGGTTTATATACTTTTAATAATTCGGTTAAATGAGTTAAACCTCCTCCTGATCTTATGTTTGAAGCATTTATTGCTATGTTATAAATTTGGGTTGCACCCTTTCGTATTTTTTTTTAAAACTATTTTTACACATTTCTAAACAAGTTAATGAGTTGAATCCTGATTATAATCTGACATCGGATCTGTGCTTATGTGTAATATAGTTATTCTTTCTGAATTCTAAGTTTAATAGTCTCGTGGAACTTCTTTATAATCTTAAACTTTTTATCAAAACAGCTTACAGGCGCAAGCATAAAATTTAGCTATATTCACTAACTTTATTTTGAATAGTGCCTGATTCTCGCAATTTCGTGATAGTGTTAAACTTGCTATTTCACAAGACTAATGAAGTCTTAATAGAGAGATACTTGCCTAAAACATTTAAATATTATTGCCCCTGAACCCATTTAAGGCAATAACGGGATATACCTATGGTGGTTACGTTTATTTATTAACGTATGCTGATAAAAATATGAAACCTATAAATCTACATCTTTACATATGATAATTAATTTTACTACTACCCATAATCTTTATATCTCGTCTAACTTTCAAAGTTAAACCTAAATACTATCCTTATTCTAAACAAAACAATAAAAGCACTTCACTATAAATATTTTAATTGTTTTTTAATTAAAGTGGTTGATATTAATGGTGTCCTCGTTAAATAGACTACATCACAATATTCCTTTAAAAAATCAAATTTGCCAATCCAGTCATCGCCCATGACAAAACAATCAATCTGATATTTCTTAACATCATTAATTTTCTGCTCCCATGCTATTTCTGGTATCACCAGATCAACGTATCTTAATGATTCAACTAAATCTTTTCTTTCTTCATATGATAAAAAACACTGTTTTCCTTTTTCTTGGTTGAACGATTCTGTAGATAATGCGACAACTAAGAAATCACCTAATTCTTTAGCTCTTTTTAATAGTCTAATATGTCCATAATGCAATAAATCAAATGTACCGTAAGTAATTATTTTTTTCATATTCAGTCCTCACCTATGCAGAGTTCAGATATTTCATGTTTGTTACATCTTTCATTTTCTGGTGGGAGTGTCTTAAAGTCTCCATAGAATTTATATAAATAACCCAAATAATTCTGAGGACATTTAAATCCAACACCTTCAAAATAAATATCTGTTAATAATTCGAGCCAACTCTTTTCAATTGTTTCTTTCCAATATCCATAGCTCCCACCGAAAGCTACGACCTCATCACTATCATAATTATTATACATAAGCATATAGTGTTCACACATTTTTATCAGTCTATCTCTTGTTACATACTTCATTATTCCTCTAGCTATTTTATAAACAACTTTTTTTGTGATTTCACTTTTCTTCCACACCTCGTAGTTGCATTTAATTAATAACAGCCTTTTAAATATATATGTTGTGTAATTCTGTTTAAGTTTGCTTAAGTAACTATTCGGTACATTATCAAAAGGAAATATATCAATGAAAACTCCAGAATGTATATTTGTTTTTTTAGAATTAAGTTCTCTAAAAATAGTCCCATTTTTTCTAATTTTAACAATAGGCAATGCAAAATTAGGATCTGAATACCATGTTTGTAAAAAATAATCATCTCTCAACATGCCAATATCCAAATCATCATCCCATGGGATAAAACCGTTGTGCCGTACTGCACCCAGCAAAGTACCAGCAACTAGAGAATATTTAATTTCATGTGCTTCACAAATTCTTTTCACTTCTATAGCAATCTCAAGTTGTATGCGATGTAATTTATTGATTTGGATTGATGATAATTTCATATCTTACTACTCCTTGAAACAAAATGGTTTATTAAAAGATTCAGTTTAGAGTATCATGTATATAAAAAAACTACATGTTCTAATTCGCTGTTATTCAACTCAAGCTTTTTACAGCTTAAATTAAGCATTTTTAACACTTATCGTTTTTATGCTATTATACTAACTTAATATAATATAATATAATATTTTACAATGTCTATCCAATTACCCTCAAAACCAATGATATTACACTATACTCCGAAAACACAACATTGTTAATATTTGAAAGTCTTAAACAGGAATAATTATACGATTATTAGCGATTTTTTTTCCATAGTTGGAAGAGTAGTAACCCTCTTCTATGCGAAATTTATGCATAGCATTGCAATTGACTATAACATCAATATTTTCGCGACTTAAAATAAGACTATTTTTATTTATGCCACCGACAAAAACGGATGGGTGTAAGTTTAGTACAAAAAAAGCTCCCTCTCTTCTTTCAAGTTTATCTATAATTTTTATCTCGGAATTATTAAAATATACTTCTCTTATATGTTCAAAACCATAACCTTGATGCCTTCCTGCAAACATATTTTCTGACACTTTTAAAATATGAGAATCACTTTGATCAATTAGTGTAAAAACACTGTTTTTTAACATTATACATTGTTCTTTCCCCGTAACAGCTATAGTATTATGGCTCCAACTAGACCTGAAAGAATTCCTAACATTTGGTAAAGGTGTGTAAACATAAGACCCGCCATCAACAATAAAATCAAAACCCATGATATTTAGTTCAAAAGACAGTTTGTCGTTATGATTATGACCACCTTTTCCACCAAGACCACAGGGTATAGCAGTAAATGCAAAGTAATAATATTCATTTTTATAAACAGCAATACCGGCATTGGGATAATGATTAACTTGCGGTGACAATTGAAAACTATATTTATCAGCATCCTTCAATGCAATAGTGAGTTTAAATTTATGATAATTTCGACCATTTGCTGCCAATCCATTAACTGTGTCTTTAGTATTTCTAAAAACTGTGTTTGTTTCTTTATTAAAACATATTGGTAAAACTAATGATTGACCAAGTAACAATTCTTCGTCAAGCTTATAATTTGACCCATCTTGAGTAAAATCAGACCGGTTAAATAGTTTTCCGGCTAATGCTAAAATATGTCTCTGGTCATTACTTGCATCATCATAAATTCCTTCAGTAATACCTGGTGAAAATACATGTAAACGGCCGCTATCGTTGTCGCCAAATTGTGGGGCACAGCCGTTATTTTTACAAATATCTTTTATGAACTCAGCCATTTTTCTTAACTTTTCATAATACCAAGTGGGAAATACTTGTTCGTTATCTAAACGATACTCCTGGCTCAAGTAAGGAAGAAGCTTTGGATTAACCTTATGTTTATTTATTTCATATTTCTTTAACTTTTCACGGCGCATTGAATCAAGACCTATCACTAAAGCAGTACATGAATAAAATATTTCCGCTACTAACCTGTGGTAAGAGCTAGACCCCTCATAAGAAACACCATCATCATAAACCTGATATTTCATCTCATTTATTAATTCTTGTATGCCAAAAGCAAGCCACCTATCACTTTCTTCTATGCATGGCAACAAACATCCTATATAAATTAAGCCGGCAAGGTTGGATAAATAATGGTTACTATTATACCCTCTCATACTATATTCAAGATTATTCTCTATGTGAACTCCATGTATGTGAAGTGACTTAATTAAAAGTGTTTTAAAATCAATGTTTTTTTTCAAACTGTCCTGTAATAATATTACGCCCCATAGCCAATTAACAGCACGAATAGCAACATCCATTGTACAACGCCAATTTACACCATAAGGATGTGGATTTGAAACAATCCAATCTGTAACTTGAAGGATAAACTCATTTTTCCAATAATTATTATTCTTATCACAAAGCCCCATTAAACCTAGTTTTGTTGAGTGCTGAAATCTTGAAAGCTCCCACGGCACTTTTATGTCAACACCCAGTAGATGGCCTATTGGAATATCTTCATACCACATCTTTGAGTCCCAACTAAATCCAGATTTAAAGTCTAATTGCCAGTCAATAGGTTCGTACTGTTTTAAATGTTGTTTCAAATCATCCTGCAATAGATCGTTTTTTAAACTTTGGGTGATACTATCCTTAACAAGATAAGCTTTATCATCCTTAGGAGTCATCTTATAACTATAACCTTCAAACCCTACGGCTTTGGTCTTATAATTAACCGTTACGGAGCCCGACCCTAAGAGATCAAATACGTGGCTACTACATTCATAAGCTTTGAATTCTATATGCGATCGCAAGTCCAGTTCCTTGACTATCATTTCAACCTTGCATTTATCGATTTGAAAATCAGGCCACTCTTGATTCTGACTCATCTTACATTGAGCTATCTGCTCAAACATTTTTTTTGAAGGCGAAGGTAAAAAATATGATGCTATCTTTTTTTTTATATGAAAATAGATAACTTTTTTAGGGATTAATGTGAGTTTTTTTAGCTTTTCATAATATTTATTCCACATAGCTACCTTTCTGGATTTATTGAATCCTCCTAAAGGTTATAACGCAAAATGACAATAATATTATCTTTCCCTTACCATTTTATCGAGTAAAATGCTAACCCTGGTTACCTCTTCTATTTCAGAAAAAGATATCGGAGCCTGTCCACCTTTTCGAACTGCATCTATAAAAGCAGCAACTTCAGCATTATGCCCTTTTTCTTGTTTCGCTGTTTTCATTTTTTTAAAACCAGGCACTCCATAACCATCCATCCTCTTAAAATTATCAATTTTTATTATTTGCCCACCACAATAAACTTCCAACCCTTCTTTTGGATATGCTTTATTCCCATTAGAAAAATAGTTTAAATTAGCAATAGAACCATCTTCAAAAGCCAGTTGAATTATAACTGTATCTTTTATCGTATTATCAGCTGTTTCATCATTTAGTGAAATGGCAGAATAATTGATTATCTTGCTATTAATCAAATAACGGGCCAAATCAATAAAGTGACAAGCTTCACCAATAATTCGTCCGCCACCTGTTTTTAAATTTTGAATCCAGTGGTCTTCAGGAATATTGCCAGCGTTTACATTTATTACTATGCTTTTAGGGCAGTTTACTCCTTTTAATAATTCCAGGATTTTATTAATATAGGGGGAAAAACGCCGATTAAAACCTACCATTATTATTGGAAGTTGCGCCTGTTCATTATCGCTAATGGATTTATAATATTTTACAACCTCATTTAACTCTGACTCACTAATTGACAATGGTTTTTCAACAAAAACATTTTTACCCGCCCTCAATGCTTGAATTACATAATCCGTATGGGTATCATGTCTACTAGCTATGAAAACAGTGTTAATAGTATTATCATTGATAATATCCACTGCATTGCCACAGCATTGATAAAAGCCATATTTTTTACCAACCCTTGCAGCACTTAAAGCACCACTGCTACAAATCGACTTTAACTGGGCATTTGTACTAATTAATGCTGGCAATAAAACTTGTTCAGAAAAATTACCAGCACCAATAAAACCAACCACCGGTTCATTCGTCTTAAAACTAACCTTCTTTGAATCTACTATTTCAGAATCATTTAAAACTATAGTGTTTGTCTGCAATTTAAAAACATCAGCTGTATACTCTAAAACAATTCCCAGGTATTTTTCTTTACCCTGAGATATCATTTCGTAAGCTTCAGGTGCTTTCTCAAAAGGGATGCAGTGAGTTATCAGCGGCTTAACTGCCAGTTTTTTTAATGCCATCAATTCTAGGATTGCTTCAAAGTTTCTATGTTCAGTCCATCTTACATAACCAATCGGATAGTCTTGCCCTTTTTCTTCGTAGTTAGGATCATACCTACCAGGTCCGTAGGAACAAGAAACTTGAAAGCTCAACTCTTTTTTATAAAAATCAGCCCTGTCCAACTCAAGACCTGCTACACCAACTAAAACTATCCGACCACGCTTTCGACACATTTTTGTCGCTTGTTGAACTGGTTGATTGCTATTAGTAGCAGTTGTGATAATTGAACCATCTATGCCTCTGCCACCAGTGATAGCTTTAGAAACATAGATTGGATCTTCATCTTTTGACAAATCAACTGTAAAAGCTCCTAAATCCTTAGCAAGTTCTACCCGGTACGAGTCTTTATCAATTCCCAGAACCTTACACCCATTAGCTAAAAGTATTTGGACTGTTAACAAACCAACTATACCTAATCCAGTAACTGCGAAAGTCTCACCTAAAGTAGGTTTAATTAACCTGATTCCCTGAAGTGCAATAGAACCTAAAACTGTAAAGGCTGCTTCAATATCAGTAACCTCTTCGGGGATTTTTATGCATAAATTTTTCGGTACCATTACTATTTCTGCATGTGGTCCATTAGAAACAACTCTATCCCCGAGCATAAAACCTTCTACACCTTCGCCGATATCTATAACAGTACCAGCATTACAATAGCCAAGAGGCAGTTCCCGATTTAGCTTCGATTGAACTGCAGTTAATGTGGGGAAAAAACCATCCGTTTTAACCTTGTCCATAATCTGCTTGACTCTATCTGGGTGACTGCGAGCCCTAGCGATCATTCCAGAACGCCCAAAATCTACAAGAATTTTTTCTGTTCCAACTGAAATGACCGTAGCACGGCTTGCGATTAAAAGACATCCTTTTTTTACCTTCGGACATGGAGCTGATATTAAATTTATTTTACCGTCTTTTAAACTCTGTAATAGCTGTTTCAAATCATAACCTCCAACTATAATGTTAATACTTAACAAGGGTTATAAGCAAATCAAGATATTTTTTTGCAATATAGCTACTTTTATATTTATATACTAACAATTCCACATCTTTTCTGCTAATCGGTTTTGAGGTTTTAATAAAATCTAAGATTTCTTCAAGTTTTTCTTTTTTCATACTAAAATGACTTTTTTCTAAGGTAAATGCTACAGGATAATCTTTTAAGAATAGTGCAGAGCTATCTGATTGAGCATCATCAACAATGTTTAATATAGGTTTGCCTGTATAGATATATTCAACAATTTTGCTTGGGAGTTGATAAGCAGTATTGTTACCAATATTAACCAGCATATCTGCATCTACCATGGCTTTTAAAGCCTCTGAGCGATCCACCCTGCCATGCAAATAGATAAATTTGTTAATAAGTTCTCTATATCGTTTAAAAAATTGCTCACATCCTGATATACTTCCGATAAAGTGAAGTTGTAATTTTACATCCTTTACAATTTTGAGCAACTCAGAAAATATCTCTAACAAGTATTCTGGGCTTCTTATACTTTCATATAAAGTCCCCAAAAAAACCATGTTTATTATTCGCTCGTTATTTTTATTACATTTTAAAAAGTCATTAACATAGTCTTGTAACTCAAATACATTTAACAATGGTGGTATAACATAAACTTTACTCATATTATTCGGAAATAATTCAGCATATTTTTGTTTTGTAGATTCGGTAGTAACAGCTACAATATCAGCGGTATTAAAAACACGTTGTTCTGCCTTTCTATTGATAAAATTATAAAGTTTATCATTATTAACTGGTGTTTTTTCCAAAAAACTAAAAGGATCGCCTATATCAACCAACCATGGAACCGCATTAACAACCTTTTTGAACAATAAGCCAACTAAATGTCCGCTAAAAGGGTAAGAAACGGTAATAATCATATCATAATTATAAGTTTTTAATAATTTATTTGTTTTCCTATATGAAGGTAGAATCCATAAACAAGCTTGATCAGGCCAATATAGCTTTTTCCATGATATATTGTAGATTACTTTTAATATGCTAATTAAAGGTTTTATAAATAGCCTTATAAAATTTAATCTTTTCTTATCATCTAACGAATAAACATATTCTACTGATATACTATTACCAAACCGTCTGCCAAAGCCAACCCTATATATATTTACGCCTGCAATTTTTTCCTCTCGAAATAGCCCAGCATACCAAGCACAAACGACATCAACCTGGTGACCATCCTTTGCCCATTCTTCAGCAATAGCTGCCCACCTGAAAGCTCTTGGTGATACTTTAGGTTTGTATGAATAACATACTATAAGAAATCTCATTGTTTATTGTGGCTCTCCAGATCTACTCAAAAACTTCCTTATATAACCTATTATTAAAAGCTACCCCTACTACTATCCAAAAAAGTGCGCCTAAAAAAGGCTCATATATAATAGGATAACTGATCATAAAAATCACAAACAAGATTAACCAGAATACTAAAAAACTCAACCCAATGTCTTGTTTTCTAATTAACATCAACCTTTTATAAGCAGTTTTAATAAAAAATAAAAATATAATCAACATGAATAATCCACCAACTAAAACAATTTCAAGATAGCTATTGTGAGGTAGAACTGCACCTTCGATATCCAGACCTCTAGCCACACTGCCTGCAGCCCCAAAACTATTGCCTATAATCAAATGAAGCAAAGGTGTATCACTTCGTGATAGAGCATTTTCAATATATCTTTGCGGGTAAAAATATGCTCTGTTAATTAAATCATGCCAAATTCCTTTTGTGGTACCTTGAATTTCCCCAGTTCCAGTAAAGGCTGAAATAGCTACATTGAAATAACGATCAATTATAATGTTAACCTCTGGTAATAAAAATACTAGAGTAATAATTATAAAAGTAAATATAATAATTAATTGCATAAGTTTAATAACATTTTTAGTCTTATAATAACCAATAGCCTTGTAGTTTATGAGCAAAGATAAACATACAAAAACTATAAGGCCTGCAATGGCAGCTTTTGATAAACTAATAATAATGAATAATGAAGAAATAACTACTAGTAAAGTTCTCCAAAAACTCTTTAAAGCTCCATAAAATGCATATGAAATTATAAAAATAGAAGCCATGGCACCTATATTTGGCTCGCCTAGAAGCGTCTTTGCTCGCACCAATCCTCCCCTCACAGCAATGTAGTCTCCTAATAGCCAACTTAGGTCACCACCAATAAGCTGATAAAATGCTGTGATAAAACCTATAAAAAAAACAATACACCACAAATTAATAATGAATTGTAATTGTTTTTTATTAGCAATAATAGTCGTAGCTAAAGGGGCCAGCAAAGCAACGTTAACAAACCTCATGAAGCCTTGTAAAGCGAGAGTCATATCATAAATCATCATAGTGTGAAAAAAAATAAAAATAGAATACGCCAAATATGCAATAACCAATAAAGAAGCATATGGTATCTTTAACTTATAAAAAAAGATAATTCTAATGTATAAATAAGCATATAGTAATTCTCTCACTCGAAGTATAGAGATCCATTCAAAAACTAATTGAACCTGATAAAGCATTATAAATAACAGCAAAATGAAAAAAACAAATATATCAATTTTCTTGAAAAGTGGCGTAGTGTTGCCAACTAAGTACTGTTTGCAACTATATGCTCTTTCATCTGCTTTATAGTTAGCTTCCATGGTAATTACCTCATCTCAAACATACGCATAAATTATATTTTATGCCATCGCAATATGATTATATTAATTAAAACCACTTTTTTATTTTTTAATGATTGATTTAATTTCTTTATGAATATTGCTTAACCCGTTAGATTTAAAAAAATATTCTTTTCCGTTTCTAAAAACCCTATTATCAGTTTCTATATTTTTTATAATATCATTACTGTTATTAACTACTTTAGCATAATTGTTTTTCATTATTTTTTCATGAAAACTATTATAGGGCGGTAGGTTAAGAAGAAATGTTTTCAGTCCAAAGCCCATGCCTTCGAACAATGCTGTAGAATAAACACCAATTTGATAATCTGACAGCCGAAAATAATAATAAATTGACCTATAATTGTTATCTAATACTTCTAAGTTATTTCTCATACATAACCAAGGATATTTTTCTTTCCAATGGTCATATTCTCCAGGGTGAAGCTTGTAATATATTAAAAATTTATCATCGAGCAAATCTGATAGTTCTACAGCAATTTTGCTTAACTGTTTTCCGATTGTTGATTGAGAAATAAAAATAATTGTTTTATAGTTTCTTTTTCTATCGATAATTTTATATTTATTTATAATAGAATCAAAATATGGAAAACCAGTAACCTTAAGACGGTTTTCTTCCAAAGGTACTCTTATAGATTCTTTCCAATAATCACCATATAAAAATATATGATCTGGAAAACCCTCCAAATAACTAAGATTTCTCGGAAAATTATAGCCCAGATGTTGCCTTCCCATAAAACCATGCTGCAACTCTATTGTTTTAATACCCCTTCTTTTTGCTAACTCGTTGATTAATATACTTGAAAAGCTATAAGATGCAGTTTCGATAATAATCTTTGGCTTAATATTATCTAACATTTTAGATAAGGTTGGTATTGAAGCATAGTAACTATAGATAGAGTTTTTAATAGTTCTTATAAAAGCTTCTTTCTTTATTGATGTGTTCATATGATGATTTAAATCATCAATTATCCCCTCTATTAATTCATATTCGCTTTGTTTAATCTTAAACCTAAATGTAGTTATCATAAATAATTTTTTCATAACACGTATAAAATCAACATAATCATAATACGTTAAATTGTTAGTTAATACTGGCTTAAAGTGATCTCCTGATATCCAATATATATGCTCAGTTGCTAAATATGAATACTCAGTGGTTCTTAGTAATTCATCAGTATATATGCATTCATAATATCCATTATCATTTTTAACTCTTCGAGGATGACAAAACACCAGTAAATCTTTTTGATCTACAAACCAAACCGGATTTTTAAAAATCATATTTGGAATTTTTTTAAATAATAAATAAGCCCTTTTCAACTTACTAAAATGCTTCATGGAGTATTCAGTATGCTCCAGATGATACTTCTCTTTCAAGATTGATGCAAATACATTCAGACGAATATAATGCCATATTTTTACTCCCTGTATCTCGGTTAAAAATAGTTTTCTATCTTCTTCAAATTTAATGAAATTGTCATGAATTGTAACATTATTTTTATTATTTATCGTAGAGCACCACCATGTTTCAATTCTGAAAACATATTTGTTCATGTCTATTGTCTAAGTAATACAATTATTGGGCTCAAGCATGTAATTACCTATTTATTAAATAACCCTTCCCTGATCTTCCTCTTTGTGAATCAAGCAACACTGGTAATACATTTTTTTAACTCTGTTTCTATGCAAACTCAATGAATCTTATTTTTGACTTGTTACAATTTTAATCATTATTGGTAATGATACTCTATACGCTAATTACTTATTTCTGTATAATAAATTATTAGAGTGCGGGATAACTATATCTTTTCTTTTAACAACAAAATTTTACATAAAGACCTTTTTTATAATCCTATCATTTTGTGCGTAAACAACTACCAATAATGTTTCTATGCATAAAGCGCCCTGATATCGTGTTGCTTAACTTACGTTTCACAAGATTAGGATGAAAGCAATAAGCACCATACAATTTATATTTTAATTAACAATAGTTCTGAAAATTATTATTATTTTCTTATTATAACAACACCACATAGAATTTAGAGGGCTATAAGTCAATTCTATGATTGCCAGATGTCATTAGAATGTCTGTATCCAGTTATATCTTATATCATTTCACCTTCTGAAGCAGCATAATAATCTAAATAGCATCAATCATCTGTAATTTAATAATTGCTTCTAATATATTTTTTAGACTGTCTTTCTTCCAAAAGTAATCATTTACATTTTTATTTTTAGTTATACTGCTTAAGCCTTCGTCATTTTTAACTAAGTCTGCTATTTCTGAAGCCGATGTCACCAGTTCAGCATATTTCATTTTTGTTAAATCCTCCATTGCTTCCCAACCAGGCAATTTTACTATAAAGGTTCTCAAATTAAAGCCTAATCCTTCGTATAATGTAGTCGAGTTTACTCCAATTTGGTAATCGGCGAGGTTTAAGAAATGATAAATATCTCTTTTATTATCATGAACTACTTCGATATCAACCTCATCATCTGCCAACCATGGGTATCTATTAGACCAATTATAGTATTCACCCGGATGTAATTTGTATATTATGAGGAACAATTTTTTTTGTATTAACCCGGACAAATCAACTGCAATTCTGCTCAAGCTTTCACCTATTGGACCTTGTGAAACAAATAATATTGTTATTTTTTGATCTTGCTTATCATCTTTACTATTTTTTAAGTCTTCAATTTTAGATTCATAATACGGAAATCCAGTTACATGTATATTGCTTTCTTCGATAGGTAATCTGGTTGTATCTTTCCAGTATTCCCCAAACAGAAACAGATGATCGGGAAATGCAGAAGGTTGTTTTCGTGTTTTATAGTTATAAGCTACATGTCCTCTTCCCATCACACCGTGCTGTAACTCTATTGATTTAATGCTATACTTTTTTGTGAGCTCATTCATCGCCATGCATTTACTGCTGTAATAATAGACCTCAATAAATAGCTTTGGTTTAACTTTTTTAATTATATGTTCGTAAGCAATTTTATATAAATAATTATTATGAATAACTCTTTGGACTGTTCTAATATACCCTTCCGGACAAAGCTTCACCTCAAATTTGTTGTTTATTTTTTTAACAAGCTTTCTAACTTTGTCTTTATCTTCCTTGGTTAATACTTTTATTCCTGCTAATCTATAAACCTCTCTCAATATTGCGTTGCGCAAATCAATATAGTCTAAATATTTAACAGATGAAGTTCTGATCGGTTTGTAATGACTACCATGGTATAAAGCTTCAAATACGTAATATGAACAAGGGAACTCGTTTAAAATCTGGTCGGTATAAATGCAATCATAAAACTCTCCGTTTTTTACTCTTCTTTGATGATTAAACACAATTACATCTTTTTCTCTTAAATATATAAAGGGATTCTTAAGGATTATATCTGGGAGTAATTTTATAATGGCTCCTAATCGCATTAGTTTGCTATTATTTTTTTTACTATAGTGTGCATCAGCTAAACCAAATAGTTTTTTTTTGATTTTACTATAGATACCAAATCTTAAATAAGGCCAGATCTTAATACCTTGCAGCTCTAAGTCAAACAAACCCTGAGCTGCTTCAAACTCGACGAACTGGTCTATCAATTTAGCATGTTCGTTACTCATACATTCCCACCTATAAATTAATAATTGTACGATGTTTATGCATTCTGATTTGCAATACGTCAGGCATATTGCAAATTATCTTTAATGATTCTTATATTTTTCGTTCATATACATTATTTATTCTGCTTGTTTATTAAGGTAAATCTTCATATTATTAACCGGCCTTACTACCAGCCAACTTTGCCAGGTAAGCATCAAGCTTTTCAAAACAGTTATTCTTATTAATGTGAATAACATTAAAGCATACTGCTTTCCCCTGTGGGAGAAATAATATTTTTATTTAAAATATCTCACTCATGTTGTTATCAGCGAATGCAAAATGTAATGATGCTTCCGCTATTTGTAACACCGTTATGCAGCAAGCCATTCAAGTGATTATCCTCGACATATAAAACCTACTCAAATATAAATTCAAAATAAAAGCTCTCAATAATCAACAATCGCTGATTAACTCCATAGCTAAAATATTTCATGATAATCGTCATTAGCTTTTGTAAGGTCCTTATGGTATCCGATATCAAGCCAGTATTCCCGAATCGGAAATACTGCGGTTTGCATTTCATTTTCGATAATTTTTTCAAATAGAGTGGTCATGTCATACTTTACATTTTCCGGAATTAGCTTTAAGACTTGTTGCTCTAAAACATATATGCCGGCATTGACAAATAAATTTTGTACTGGCTTTTCATCAATCTCCTTAATGCAATTATTGTCTATCTTCACAACACCATATGGAATTTGGAAGCTATATTCACGGACACACATAGTAGCTACAGCTTTATTGTCAGTATGAAAATCTATCAGATGTTTATAATTAACTTTCGTAAGCACGTCTCCGTTCATAACTAGAAAGGGCCTTTCTGATTTGCCAGGAAGTAAGCTCAATGCTCCGGCAGTACCCATTTTTTCGTTCTCTACCAAATAGTTTAACTCAATGCCCCATTTTGCGCCGTCACCAAAGTATTCAGTGATCTGTTCTTTAAGGTGGTTCACTGATAAATAGAATTTCCTGAAACCCTGTTCGATAAAACTTTCCAATATAGTTTCGAGTACTGGCTTACCACCAACCTTCACCATTGGCTTGGGACATTCATCAGTCAGCGGGCTTAAACGCGTACCTAAACCGCCAGCCATTAGAATAACCCAGTTATCGTAAAAACCTGAAGCGATTAAGTGAGACATGAATTCTATTCTTTGCACTATGCCATTTTTATCTAGTACCGGAATTTGTAGCTTCAAGGTATCTTTTGCAAGTTTTAATATCTCTTCTTTACTCATGTCTGTAGTGGCTACAACAGGTTTCCTGTTAACTATATTTTTAACTGGCAACTCAAGATCTATACCCTTCAGTATTTGCTTGCGAATATCAGTATCAGTGACAACACCAATTAATTTTTTGTTTCCATCTACAACTAAAGCTATGCCTGTATGACCTTCGTCAATAGCTTTAATTGCATCCAAAATACTGCTATTTTCCTTAATAAAGCAATCACTATATTTCATCCCACAAACTCCCAAGTTCTTTTTGTTGTTTCTGCATCATATGTTCTGCTATATCAAAATCAATACTGCTATCAATATCAACAGACCTCTCTAATGGCATAATATAAGGATATGTTCTTTCTGAATAATAATGCTTTTGCTTAACTAAAAATGACAATCTGAAAACATATATTGCACCATTAGGCACATAAGTTTTTTTGTAAACCTGTCGGTTAAGCAGCTGATTTACTTCATTGCTGCTTAAACTATTTAGAACCCCATTTGCCTTAATAACCTTTAACCACTCAATTGGTGTTGGGTTTTCCTTTACTGAAATTACCGAATCAGCATGTTTGCTATTAAATATCTCAATTGCATTATTTATATCATGGCTATTTCTAAGTGGTGATGTAGGCTGCAAAACTGTAAAAGATTCAATGCTTATGCTCTCTTTATCAATTAATTTATTACATGTATACATATAAGCATCTAAGGCAATAGAATCATCTGTTGCAAGCTCCGGTGGTCTTAAAAATGGTATTTCTGCCCCTGCATCTTTTGCAATACATGCAATTTCTTCAGAATCAGTGGATACTATAACCCTATTAATAGAAGTTGCCTTTAAAGCCGCTTTTATAGTGTATGCAACTAATGGTTTCCCACATAATGGTTTAATATTCTTACCAGGAAGGCCCTTAGAACCTGCTCTAGCTGGAATTATTGCTATCATCAAAAATCCTCCATATCAATAACCTTGTCATATGGAATATCTCTTTTTGCAATGCGGCCGACTATCATATCAATATACTGCGGCTCCAAACCAGTACCCGGACGCTTCACATCAAGGTCACTAAGCTCAATTACCTTCCCTTTTCCAATGTCATTTGCGGCAACAACACTCCTGCGGAAAGCTATAATTTTTTCTTTATCCTCAATGGTAACAATACGCCGGTAAGAGCCGAGTGCCTCTGTAACACGCTTAGATCCGTTAAAAATTGCTTTCATTTCATCTGGAGTAGCAGAAACCTTGTGATCCCAGCCGGGCATTTCTTTATCTAGTGTAAAGTGTTTTTCTATAACAGAAGCGCCCTTTGCTACTGCAGCAAGCGGTATCTCAACCCCTATTGTATGATCAGAAAAACCTATCGGATAATCAGGATAATTATCACGCAACATATCAATGTTGTTTAAGTTCACATTACAGTCTTCAGGTGGATAGTTGGCTACACAATGCAAAATCATTATATTTTTGTTGCCACTCTTTTCTATTATATGAACTGCCTGATCTATTTCTGATAGTGTTGCCAAACCAGTTGACAACATAACAGGTAAACCTTTATTAGCTATATGGCTGATAAAGTTGTAGTTGTTCAAATCCATCGAAGCAATCTTTAAGAAGCTCACTTTAATAACATCACTTATGAAATCAACTTCGCTCATAGAGAAGACGCTGCTGGCAAAATCTATTCCAATTTTCTTGCAGTAAGCAGCCAGTTCTGATAAATCCTTTTCCGAAGTGCTGTATAGTTCAACTTCATTTTCCAGTTCAGGTTTGCCTTCATACAAGCATTTTGCAAGCAGTGACTCTTTTGTCCAAGATTGAAATTTTACACAGTCACAACCGGCCCTTTGTGCAGAATCAATCATTTTCTTTGCCAGCTTAATATCTCCGTTATGATTCGCGCCAATTTCTGCAATAATATAGGGATCGCTAAAATTTCTTATTTCTTTTTGGCCAAGTTTCATAAACCCAACTCCCCAGGTAATTTTATAGTTTCCCACCATAATGGTATAGGGTTAACATTTTCCCTAACAGCTTTGCAATATTGCACTATATAACTACTATCCTTAAGAAGCTCTCCTAATTGGCCAAACGCTATACCCTGCTTCTCATACCAAGGACCTAAATCTATTAATGCGTAATAATGGTCACGCTTGAACTTCACTGCTTTGATGATGCTATCATTAGTTAGGGCAAATGGTGCAGCCATGTTATTATCATGCTGTCGGTAATAAGTTTTTGTCTTTGAAGTAAAAATAGCCTTGTAACCTGCAGCTAATATTCTACTATAAAACAACCAGTCAAAAACTTTAATATTGTCCGGAATTAGGTTTAAGAGATCCCCTATCACTTCTGTTTTTATAGAAGTATTTGAAAGACCCAGACAATTGCTATTCGCTAAATTCTGCAAAGTAACAATGTCTCCCTCTTTGAAGCGCTTCGACAGATAGGGTTCAGCATTGCTTAAGCAATCATGAAAGAGTTTCAAATCGTTAAAAATAATATTATTATCTATCAGATAGTGCTTTACTGTTTCAACCCTGTTTTCCTCCAATATATCATCTGCATCGGCAAAGATTATGATATCATAATCTTTCTCAACAGCATTTTTTATTGCTATCTTGCGTATATTAGCTAGAGTGCCGGAAACATCCAGCAAAGACCAATCAACATGCAAATACTTCATTACTGATTCAGGACATTCGACGGAATCATTAACTATTAAAAGATCAATATTCCGGTCACTCTGCTTATTAACCGAAGTGACAAAATCAGAACAAAATTGCATAACCTGGGGATAAATAACAGTTACTATTACAGTTTTCACTGAAATACCTCACAATATGTTCAATATATACGCTATATTTATTCACCTTGCTGGAACGCCTTTAACTACAGTAAAGTCCGGCACATCATTAGTAACAACTGCATTAGCTCCAACTACAGAATAACAACCAATTCTAATTTTTTTGCTGTCTGTTCCCTGAATAATAGATGCATTTGTGCCGATATATGCGCCTTCGCATATATGAACATTTCCAGAAATATTAGCACCCGGAGCTAAGTTAACAAAATCCTCAATAATACAATCATGCCCTATTGTAGAATTCAAATTAAAAACACAAAAGTTACCGATAAGAATATTATTCGTCATTCTAACACCAGCAACAACAACAATTCCAATTCCGGTTTTTAAATTCTCTTTTTGTTTATAGCCAAAAGTGGCTGTTGAATGAATTAGGTTACAATAATTTAATTTTTGAAATTTGTTATATATTGTTTTTCTGACTTTGTTATCGCCCACTCCGATAATAAAAACGTATTCATCCTTAACAAGATTTTCAATTTGCGATTCATCTAATACACTGAATCCAAATAATTCTTGGGCTACCGGTTCATGATCAATAAAAACAATCTCAGTTTGATCATTTGTATCTATTGCAATATCAAGAACTTCTCTAGAAAAACCGGATGCACCAAATATTCCTAATTTCAAGAAGAAAACCCCCGTTAAAAATTGTATTAACTGGTGAAACGACTTACTATAAATATTTATTACAAGTTGTAAAGATCTGCCTTATAAAGCTTTAAGTTATCATGATTGGTAAACCAATTTATGGTTTCCACTAAACCAGCTTTTAAACCTGCCAACCCGGGTGCCCTTGGTTCCCAGTCAAGCAATTCTTTGGCTTTATTATTGTTAGCAAGCAATCTTTCGACTTCACTTTTTTGAGGTCGCAACCTTGCCTCATCTTTATTTATTTGTACCTTTGCTCTCATTATCTCGGCAATAAGCATGACAATATCCTCTATTGATATTTCAAAACCACTGCCGATGTTAATTATTTCGCCACCAATGCCCTCTGCACTAATTGTTTTAGTAAAACCTTCTACAGTATCTTTGACAAAATTGAAATCTCGTGTTGGGTGAAGTGCACCTAATTTAATCTTTCTTTTGCCACTGGCTATCTGGGTAATCACCGTTGGAATTACAGCCCTGGCTGATTGGCGGGGCCCGTAGGTGTTAAAAGGTCTGATAATCGTAACAGGTGTATCAAAGGAGTAATAAAAAGACATAGCCAACTGATCGGCAGCGATCTTAGTTGCTGAATATGGTGATTGCCCCTGCAGTGGGTGGTCCTCTGTGATGGGCACAAATTGGGCCGTGCCGTAAACTTCGCTGGTAGAGGTGTGGATTACCCTTTCAACCCCAAGCTCTCGAGCGGCTTGAAGAACATTTAGGGTTCCTTTAATGTTAGTATCGACATAGGTGTCTGGTGAGTGATAAGAATAAGGTATGGCGATGAGAGCAGCAAGGTGAAATACTATGTCGCACCCCTGCATTGCTTTTTTTACTCCATAAGGGTCGCGTATGTCGCCTGAAAAGATTTCTATGCGATCTTTTATTTCGTTTGAAACGTGATCAAGCCATTCCCAGGAATTGAATGAGTTATAGAGCACAAAAGCCCGGACATCATGGCCAGCGCGGATAAGCGCTTCGGTTAAGTGTGAGCCGATGAAGCCGCCAGCGCCTGTGACCAATATTTTGTTCATACTTCTAATCATAAAAGTAATTACCTCATCGCTGTTTTTAATATTCTAAACAGTTGAATTTGAGTTTGATGAAAGACTTCTTAATACTTCATCATAGCAGCTCTTTACTTACGTTCGATATACAGGGGCACATATTTACAACATTATATCAACATACGGCTATTTTCTTTATGTCCTCTTTTAATTTTGCAATTTCTGCAAAATACTTCAGTTGGAGTTTAGAGTAAAACGCAGGTTCTGTATGGCGAACAAAAGATAAATACCCTAATAGTTTAGTGAAATCATCTCTACTTAAAGCATCCTTTCGGTATAAGGAAAGAAATAGCCTTACTTTATCTTTAATCTTTTTGTGTACAGTAACTTTTTGCTCACATGTTATTCGCAACCCTGTAATAATAGCACTTCCGCCTTTTGAACTCACATACTTTGTCTTTGCATCATTTAAATTAATATTGGGACTCGAAGTGCTTTCTATGAGTACTTTTACCATCGAAAATAACTCTTTGCATAAACCCTTTTCATTCGTTGATAGTGTAATATCATCAGCATATCTGCTATATTTAACATGCTGCAAATCATTATTAATCAGAAGAGCTTCAACTGCTTGATCAAATCGATACATAACAATATTACTGATAATTGGTGAACTACAAAACCCCATCGGTAATTTGCCACTGTTCAAAAAACAGCAACTGCTGATTAGGCTTATGGCACTATGATTAAGAGGCCAATCGGGCTTGACTCTATTATGCCACTCCCTTAAATAGAATATAAAATCATCACGACATATTGAGTGGAAAAAATCTTTTAAGTCTAACTTTAAAAAATATTTATTTTTAGAGTGGTATTTAGCATTATCAAGGATTGATACGTTTTCCTGATAAGCAAATGCCTTATTACTGACAGTCATATCTTTAAAGATTTCCCAGATGAGCCAATATTGCAACATTTTCAATTTGTTTATCGGGTGAGCTACAATGCGATATCCTCCATTATTTTTGGGAATTTTAAATAGTACATAGTTTCTATTTGAGTTGACAAGCAGGTTATCTACAAGTTGTTCATTAATCTTTAAATCTTGGCAAATTTTTTCTTTAAGTTCCATACATGCGCTCCCTATTGTATTTTTGATGCGCATTTCGAAAAGCCGCTAATAAAGAATAAATGTCGAACCTATAATCAAAGAAAAAATCCAGCTTTACGCTCGTATAATGATTATTATCATCCCGCTTAGCTAAATCTAAAGCAGTTAGTAGCGAAAGATGACTCTTTAACTTGTCAAAGCTTTGATCCCCAAATAGATATATTGAAAGTTGAACTAATTCTTTGTAAGTCACTGGTCCAACACAAAGTAAAAGATCCTTTATGAACATTAGAGAAGTTAGATCGAAATTAATACCGGGATTTATCTGATCAAGCGACAATGCACGTGCCCTTTTTCTATCGTCTTGCATCAAAATATTATATAGATCGTTATATACTTCGCCAATTGCATCGAGCTCGTTTTCAGCAACTTCTCCCATTTTGTAATAAAGAACATTATTTCCGTTACCAACTTCTTCTATAGCCTTTATTGGGCCCTCGTTAATAAATGACTTCTCTCCTCTAAATTGTATATCATTAATAATCACTAATTTAGATCTGAAGTCATGATGAGCAAAAGCGCCCAGCTCGGTTAATGCACCTGGGCTTTCTAAAACTATAATTATTGTATCTGAAAAAGTTGAAATCATAGTTTCAGCATCTAAAATATTCTTACTATCACCTTCCGCAATCATATTTTGGAAGAACTTTTCTGCAATAATAAAATTTATGTGAGGTAAATGTTCTTTTCCAAAAGCTATTATAGCTTTACGCCTACATGAAATCTCATTATTACCTTCAGTAGCACCGCATAGAAAAACATATTTTTCACTGACAACTCGTTGAAATACGTGGCGTTTAGATAAAGCTTGTTTTAGCATATCTAATTGCCTCTTGAGAGATTTTCTTTCAATGTTTAGTTTATTCATAAAAAAGGGCCACTGTATACTTAAAGGTAGCGATACTTCAAGCTTTGGAGTAGCTGACTAGCGTACTCCAAAGCTTGAAGTATCGCTAGTAAGCTAAAAATATCAGGCGGAATATGACTCATATCCCGTATGGGCATTCACCCATAAATGCTATACAGTGGCCCTTTTGTAAGCCTCCTTTAGAAAAGTATAAAGGCATTAAATAAAACAGTAACCGACGAAATCGCTTAAACTCATAACTACGGTTTCATTTCAACTTTAAAACCGCGTAAGCGCCTTTACGGTCGACGCTTTCAATTGTACTATAATCTATTAAATGATTACATAGGTGCGACAACCTTTTTTTGAGCTATCTGTTTGCATTGGTGTGTCCATGGCTCTGTTTTTTGCTTCTACTACAATGCCAAACATTTTTCGGGGATCATAAGTTGGAGCAAATATTATTAAAGCATTTAGTATTTATCTTGTATATTTTACCGCGTTAAGCCAGACTTGCATGCGTTTAATCAGTTCTTTATTTCTGCTAACAATTTCTAAGGCGTCGTTGGTTGATTTAGTGTGGATGTAAGCATTACGTAACTGCCTGGGTGTTTTGTGATTTCTTTTACCATTTCCACCTTTGAAAACTTGTTCAATTGCATCTTCACTAATATCAACCTCGAAATGTTTTGCTGCCCTGGCAATCGTATCGGTTTTTAATTTTTGATAGCGTGTAGGCTGCTTCATTTGGCGATCAGCCATGTAATAGCTTATCAATTTTCGCGCAAGCGCTTCGCAATTGATGTAGTTGGTTATGAACTCACCAATGTATTTATTCTTAATGATATCATGCTTGTCATCAAAGATTTTATTTATCTCTCTAACTCGGACTTTTGTAAGTTTGGGGTCGGTATTTTTACTATCACCCATTATTTGTCTCCCAATCTAAAACATTCGTGGCATAGTCAGTATATTTAATCATTTTAACAAGATTTTTACTTGAATACATTATAAACTTGAATATGGCTTTTTTAAACCATTATGTTAAATAAATAACACTTAAGGTTTCATTTTGTTCTTTAATCTATTTATGATGTGCTTTGTAGTTACGATTGGGTTGCTGAAAAAGCGTTTCAGCAGTTTAAATAACCGCTTGCCGAAGCTGTTATTGTAGAATTCTTTGGCACCCTTGTCAAAGGCTTGTAGTAAATCGGGCCGCTCTGCTCTTATGGCATGCCTGACTGATCCAATGAATGATTTTTTCTGGTGATCGAGCATTTCTTGTGCATTCTTTCTATATTCTTCATTTGGGGCGTTATCTACCCGGTTTTGATAGTAATCAGAGTAAAATTGATGTTGATACCAGCGGGCTGGCAGATGAAAATATTTGCCAGAATTATTATCTTTAATTTCGCTCCCATATTGAAAAGCTTTTATAGCTAAATATTTATCCCACCAAAAACATCTTCTACCATATGATAGCATTAACTCAGATATTATTACTGTTTGTGTATAAATAGCACCAGTCTGAAATAAAAAATCTTTAAGCTTATCAATAGATTTTAAACTCTCTTCTATTCTATAAACTAACCCTGATATGTAAAATCCTGAACTATGGGCTTCTTTAGGTTGTATATAAGACACATCCTCTCTTCCTCTGTAAAGTATATTTTCTCCTTGTTTATTCAAATAAAACTGTGATGAAAGGAAAACAGGTTCATATTTAGTTAGAAATAGCTTTAAACTGTCAATATTATCTGACACCAAAGGATCTTCATTTGAAGTTATTACCAAATAATCAGTTGTGCATTCATTAAAAAGCCTGATAATATTACCAGTAAAACCCAAATTAATATCGTTTTGAAGTATCCTAACCGGACTGTTATCAAAATCATTTAATAAAGCCTCGTAAGCGCCGTCTGGTGAAGCATCATCAATTATTAAGATTTGCATCTCCTCATGCACTTTATTCTTCAACATATCCTTAACATTTGCACAAATTGCTTCTTTTCGGTTGTAGTTAGGTATTCCCAAAGTTAACAACATTTCACCCCTGTAGTTTTTGTTTTATTATTGCCGAAACGTTCGAACCGCTCAGCAGACTCTGGTCACTCCACAGGTAATCCCATTCACCAAAACGACCGATAGAATAGATGCTTTTCTCAGAGATATAATTCCTTACTATTTCTCTTTTTCCTGTCATTCCATGCTCAAATATTACATTGGCATATGGTATTGTTCTAATATCAGTAGTTGTAAGAATGTCTTCAGACGAAAGGCCTGCATCTTCAAGGAACATTATTATATTCTCCATTATTTGCTCTTTACTGTTTTTAAAAGGCCGGTGCCTTGAATAATATATTTCAAACTGAAGAGAGCTGCAACCAGCAGGAACATTGTGTTTTGACTTCATGTGTGGCGCATAAGCCCTTGATGGTAACCACCTATCGCCATAGATATAGAACCAGAACTTGTCTGTAACGACCTTATTTTTAAAACCTAAAGAAACAAGACAACAAGATGTAGCGTTTAAGCCCGCTGCGGCATTTTTTACTAGAATGGGTGCTTCATCAATAATTGAAACTAATTCCGGCAGCGGTATACTGCTGATCAAATTATCATAATAGACCCGTTCTCCATTTTCAAACTCAACAAATTGCTTTTCTGTGTTGATCCTGACTGCTTTCATATTTAATTTTATACTCACATTGCCAGCCATTGGTTCAATAAATGCCCGGTAGCCGCCTTTTTGCGGATAACGCATTTCACCTGCATAGTAAACGTTTTCCGTATCTGATGACATCGCACCATGTAATACCTCATCGAGTGTCGGTTGATACATACGGTTGCCAATCCACTGTGTTGTCATATTTTTAGGACTGGTTGCCCAGTATTTATCAGCATAGCGGGCCAAATATTTACCTGCCAGGTATGAACCGTATTGTGTAAGCATCCACTGGTAATATGAGCAAGGTTCAGCAAAAACAGGTCGGTCGACAAAACTTTTTATAGCGTCGACCTTCACCTGAATTGGCAGTGGATATAAGTTGTTTTGCACCGGATGTTTCAACCACAAAGTCTCGCTAAAGCAATAAGGCTGCGGGTTATAGCTGTAATAGCTAACTTGGTCAAAAAAGCTGCGCACATAAGGCTCCTTTGTGAATGACAGGTGGACACCTTGGTCAAACCTAAAACCGTCAACTGTGAAGTTGTCGAGCAGACCACCCCAATTGCTTTTTGCTTCATAGATAACTGCATTGTGATCTATCTTTTGCAGGTGATAGGCTGCCGAAATACCGGCAATGCCCGCCCCCAATATTACTGTACCGGCGATATGAATCACCTCAATTTAAATAGCTTTTAAGAACATCTGTTACGTAGTTGATCGCTGAAGGGGTAATGCCTGGGTGCAACCCAATCCAAAAACAGTCTTTCATCAGCTTATTTGTATAATCAAGTGAACCGTATTGGCTGTAATCCAGTCTTTGGTAAGCAGGATGTTTAAGTAAATTGCCGCCAAAAAGAAACCTGGTTGCAATTTTATGCTCGTTTAAATACTTGACCAGTTCTATCCGTTTAAGCGTGGGTTCTTCAATTACAAGTGGCAAGCCAAAAAATACAGGGTCTGCACCTTCATTGATTAAAGGCAGTGAAAAGAAATCTCGGTAAGGCAGCAGTGTTTCTTCATATAGCTGGTAGTTCTTCTTACGCGTCTCGTTAAAACGATCAAGTTTTTTTAACTGTTCAAGACCCATAGCCGCCTGCAATTCCAGAGGTTTCAGGTTATAGCCAATATTTGAGTATATGTACTTATGGTCATAGGGAATGCCACCCAGGTCATAATCGAACCTTTTGCCACACCGGCCATTAATATTTTTCTCATCGGTAGTGCAATAACAGTCGCGGCCCCAATCACGCAGACTTTTTGCGATTCTATATAGCTCACGATCACTAGTAAGCAAAATGCCTCCCTCGCCTAAAGTCATCCCATGAGCAGGGTAGAAACTGAAAGTGGCGCAATCACCATAGGTTCCGCAAACTTGGCCATTGTATTTAGAACCATGGGCATCGCAGCAGTCTTCAATTAAAAACAGATTGTGTTGGTCTGCCAGCTCTTTTATCTCGGCAACACGGGCGGGGTTCCCCAATGTGTGAGCAAAAACCATACCAACAGTTCGTTCATTAATTGCCTGGGCTACTACTTCAGGGTTTATATTTAGAGTGCGGTCAACATCAACAAAGACAGGCTTAAAGCCAAGTTGAATGATTGGGTTCAGGGTTGTGGGAAAAGCACAAGCTGGGGTGATAATCTCACCACCTTTTAAACCATACCTGATTTTGACCGCATTTAGCGCAACAAGATTAGCAGATGAACCGGAGTTAACCAGGCAACCATAATCTGTTCCAATATAGTTAGCAAACTGTTTTTCGAATTGAGCTCCTTTTTGCCCCAACCCAAACCATCCATCTAACAAAGTTTCAATAATGGCATTTAGTTCCTTTTCATCGTAAACAGCCTGCCCGGTTAGAACTGGGGTTTCACCTGGTATGAAATCGCCACTGGCACAATTTACATATTCACTAACTAACCTTTTTATTTCATCTCTTATTTTATCATTTTCCAATGTCAAGGCCCTCCAGAGACCTGTAGTAATCGATAGTTTTTTTAATACCTTCTTCCATCGATACTTCAGGCAGCCAACCAAGTTTTTTAAGCGGTTCATTATCACATACAAAATCTTTTATACCAACTCTTTTGTGAAAATCAGGTGGCTCAACGGGCTTAATATTCACCCCGGTTTGCTGTGCAACTATTTCTGCCATTTTCCGAAATTTGATAAATTCGCCCCGTCCGACATAATATATCTGCTCAGCGAAACCTTTCTCGGCAATAGCCAGGCAGGCACGTGCTGCGTCGGTTACATATAAGTAATCTCTGAAAAAATCGCCATTACTATATAAGTTTATGTCATGTCCTTTAACTGCTTGAGCAATCATATAATTAAAGCCTGCTTGTTTCGGATTTGCTGCCTCTTTTACCCCAAATATATTGGTAAATCTAATAATTGTGGTTTTAAGGTTAAACACGTTTTTATAAATTTGGCAGAAGTGCTCACCAGCCAGCCGGGTCGCACCATATAGGCTTAGTGGGTTACAAGGGCTGCTTGTATTTACAGGTAGTTTATCTGGTGTGCCGTTTACTTTGATTGTGCTGGCGAAATATAGGCTACAGCTTGGGTTATATTTTTTAATAGCTTCCAACAAGACAATAGTGCAAGTGCAGTTTAGCTCAATGTCATTGAATGGCTGATCTTCAATAATCACGTAATTGTTTTTACTGCCAGCAAGGTGGAATATATAATCAAACCCTTCCACTTCACTTGAGATATCTCGTAAATCTTTAATTATCAGCTCAACCTTATCAGCAAAACCACTTATATTAGCTATCTTGCTTTTACTGCGGCTTAAAATGGTCACAGCATACCCATTATTTATGCACTCTTTTGCCAGATGGGAACCGATAAAACCAAGTCCACCGATAATTAATACGTTCTTTTTACTCATATAAGAAAACACCTCTGGAGTTTAATTCTTAAAATACACTTTATTTAAAGCTAATAAATATGCTTTGTAAACACTGTCAGGCATAGCTTCAATAATTTCTGCAAACCTTGCCCTGTTTATGTAGCCCATTCTGAAGGCAATTTCTTCAATGCAGGCAATTTTTAAGCCCTGCCGTTTTTCAACAGTAGCAATAAAGTTTGAGGCATCGAGCAAACTATCGGGAGTCCCAGTATCAAGCCAGGCAATACCCCGGCCTAAGAGTTCAACAGATAGCTCCCCTTTTACAAGATAGCTGCGGTTCAAGTCAGTAATTTCAAGCTCACCACGTGATGATGGTTTTAAACTTTTTGCCCGCTCAACAACATGTTCGTCATAAAAGTAGATGCCCGGTACTGCATAGTTTGATTGAGGTTTCGCCGGTTTTTCTTCAAGCCCAATAACGTTTCCTGCCAGATCGGTTTCAATTACACCGTAACGTTCAGGATCCTGCACCCAGTAACCAAATACACGAGCGCCAGTTTCTAACTTTGCTGACCTCTGTAAAATATCTGTCAGGCCATGGCCGTAAAATAGGTTGTCTCCCAAAACAAGGCAAACTTTTTGTGAATCAATAAAGCCCTCACCAATGATAAAAGCCTGGGCAATACCGTTAGGCGCATTTTGAACTGCATAAGTAAGCTTAAGCCCCAGTGATTGCCCATCGCCAAGTACCGCTTCAAAGCGCTCTGTATCCTGCGGTGTTGATATAATCAATATTTCACTGATGCCGGCCAACATTAAAGTTGACAGAGGATAATAGATCATCGGTTTGTCGTATACAGATAAGAGCTGCTTACTGGTAGCAGCCGTACAAGGGTATAGGCGGGTACCAGAACCGCCAGCGAGAATAATGCCTTTCATCGCAAAACTCCTTTTCTAAAGCATTCAGAAACGCTTAACCTCTTTGATCATAGTTATCTTTTATCCATTTTTGATAATCGCCACTTTTAACACTGAGAAGCCAATTCTGGTTATTCAAATACCAGTTTACGGTTTTTCGTAAGCCAGTTTCAAACGACTCTAACGGTTTCCAGCCAAGCTCAGTTTGCAGTTTGGTTGAATCCATGGCATAGCGAAAATCGTGCCCAGGCCGGTCTTTGACATAAGTGATCAGCCTTTTATAATAGCTATTCGGCTTACCTTTGATTTCAGCCAGATATTCACAGATTAGATTAACCACTTCGAGGTTGGTTTTCTCGCTGTTCCCGCCGATGTTATAGGTTTCACCAAGCTGGCCTTTTTCAATAACGGTCCAGAGAGCGCGGTTGTGATCATCAACATACAACCAATCACGGACATTAGAACCATTGCCGTAGATGGGCAACGGTTTCTCTTCCAAGGCATTGCTAATAACCAGCGGGATTAGCTTTTCGGGAAACTGGTAAGGCCCGTAGTTGTTAGAGCAATTTGTGATTTTAACCGGGAGACCATAAGTATGATAATATGCCTTGACGAGGTGATCGCTTGATGCTTTTGATGCTGAGTATGGACTACGTGGGTCGTAGGCTGTTGTTTCAGTAAATTTACCTTCTTCCCCAAGTGAACCGTATACTTCATCGGTGCTGACATGGTGAAACAACTTGCCTTCTTTATTGATCCAATATTTCCGGCAGGCTTCAAGCAGATTAAATGTACCAATAATATTGGTTTGTATAAACTCAGCAGGTCCGCTTATGCTGCGATCGACATGGCTTTCGGCAGCGAAGTGAATGACAAGATCTGGTTCGCTCTTTTCGAACAATTGTTCGAGCTTTTTATAATCAACTATATCAACTTGTTCTGTAAAATAGTTTGGCAACTTGCTTACATTCTTTAAATTTAACGGGTTAGCCGCATAGGTTAGCTTATCAACATTATAAAAATAGTGTTGAGGGAATTTAGGCACGTAGTTATTTAAAAAATTTGACCCGATAAAACCGGTTCCACCAGTTATAATAATATGCATTAGCTTCAACCTGCCTTATAAATATTAAACGTAGCCATACTTTTTCAAGCTTTCCAATCTAACACCATATATCTTGTTTAACTGTAGATTGGTGTATTTAAATTCTGTATAAATCATTTTCAGCTCTTCATTACTTAGGTACTTAACTAATTGTATTTTGCTAGTTTTTATTCTAATCAGTGCCCTGAAGATATCGTGGGGCAAACTGCCGGGTTTAACATGCTGCTTAACGAAACAATAAAAACGTTCAAATCCTTTAAGGTGCCTTAAACGTAATATCAGTTTTTGAATAATATTTCTATCTTTTATTTCGCTTAAGTAGCCCTCCGCCTTTTTTTGCTTTGCCCTCAAATGTTTTTCTGCTAATAAACTTTCAAGTAATTGCGAATTAACATTGAGAAAAGAAGCTAAATCTTTTGAATAACCAGTTTTGTTATTGATAAAGTCCTCAAAAAGCATAATTTTTATATTTTCCTGACCAAAAACATCTGCGTAGGCCTTGATGTTTTCAGCATAATAATACGGTAATAGTTGCTCTTTGCGGACCTGTTTATTCTCATTAATTACATAGCTTGAAGCAGTTTTAAACGGACTTTTATATATAAACATACTGCTAAGCTGAACATACAAAGAATAGATCGCCGTTTGTTGATTCCTTAGTGTAATTAATATTTTAACCTGATCTGCTCTTCTCTTAAAGTAAGCTGATAGAAGCTCTGCAAAATCATGAGCTTCAAGGTTATTATTCCAGTTAATCTTGCGGTGCAAGTAAGGCAAAGTAAACATTTCATTTGATAAAACGTTTAGCTTATCATCGTTGAGCTCTATTTCTGGATAACCATCATGTAACTGGCCACATAATTGTTTATATAGTTGGCTTGCTTTTTTAAAACCTGAATCATCAGTAAATGCTGCTACTCCCATGTAATTTATGATATTTTGATTGTGCAAGGGGACAAACAAGCCATCTTGCAAAGTTGTAGTTGCGGTTTTAGGATAGCCGATGTGAATAATTAGTGTCTTCATGGTTAAACAGGCCTTCCATTTATTTCTTATTTAACCTTGTTTTTACGCAGGTTGACTTTTCTTATTAGCTTAAATCTAAGCAATTTTTTACTGATGACCAGAGTAGTTAAAGTTTAAAAATAATCCTCTGCTTCTGCATAAATTCCTTGATTTTTGCCACAGCCCTGTCCTTCGAAATAACCTCCTGTATATGCAAATCTATTTCCACATCAGTGGTAACATCTTCTCCCAGCCAGACGGTATTAATTTGCTCGTGGTTAAAAGCCATCTGCAACTGCTGCTGGTCTTCGCGGGTTAACTCAATTACTGAGACAATGAGGATCACCCCGGCATCGAGCATAATGTTAGCCACTTCGGCCAGGCGGCGGAAGTGTTCATGCTTGTTATTTAAAAGTTTGGCCTTTATATCGGCATCAACGCCGTAGAGCAGGTTGCCCATGCTGTAGAAGTAAACCAGCTTGCCCTCTTCAAAGAGTTTTTTCTCAAGCGCCTTGGCCAACTGCTTGCGGCCAGTTTCCTTTTTGCCGGTGATCAGGATCAGGGTGGGCTTTTGGTTGTAGCGTTCGGCGCGCTCGTCTTCAGTGATATAACCTCTTTCCCACTTGATATGGCGAAGATGGACTTTTTCGCGAGTTTCCTGATAGATATCAGGCAGAGCTTCGAGAACAAGGCCACCACCGCTAATTTCATAATTGTCAACCATTACGAAGCGGCTGTTCTGGACTAGAAGATCTGGTGGATCAAAGGCGATATCTTTTTCCAGTGTTAAGATGCACTCACCTACATCGTGCTTCTCTAAATAATCTTTTTCTGAATCGGTTAAAGTGGAGGCATCGATAACCCGAAGCACTTTCTCCAGGATTGCTTCAATTTTGGCGGTGCCGATTTTCAGCAGATAAGTTTTATCTTTAACCAGCGGCTCACGGCCGAGCCAGAAGATATTCGCTTTGATGCGAGAAGTGATACCCGGCTTGGGTTGACCGGCAATGGTGGCGATTTCGCCGCGGGCAATAAAAATTTGGTCGGTGAGGGTGAAACCGGTTGCATAACCGGCAGAGGCTTGATTCTGCCTGGGGGCATTAAACGCCTCTATTGTTTTGATCCTGCTTGTTTTACCTGAAGGGTAAAAGACCACTTCATCGCCAACCTGCATACTACCTGATTCAACAGTACCACATATGATGCGGCGGTTATCCCCGCCGCGGGTGAACTTGTAGACCCCCTGGACAGGCATGCGAAAAGGCTTGTCTTCAGCTGATTTTTCTTCTTCAAAAAGGTCAAGCATTTCTAAAACGGTTTTACTCCTGTACCAGGGCATCTCTTTTGACTTCAAGGCAATATTGCTGCCTGCCATCCCGCATACCGGGATAAACTGATTCGGCTTAATTCCAATCTCATTTAAAAATTGGGAGTACTCATGTTTAATTTCCTGATAAACACCTTCATTGTAATTAACCAGGTCCATCTTGTTAATCAGTATGACAACCTGCTTGATGCCCAAAAGCGAGAGCATATAGCCGTGGCGGCGGGAGTTTTCCTTGATACCTTCCCCGGCATCGATGACCAGCAGGGCTGCTTCGGCACGGGCGGCACCGGTGATCATGTTTTTTAAGAATTCGATGTGGCCGGGTGCGTCTAAAATGGTATAGTTCCTTTTTTCAGTTTTAAAGAAACAACGGGCCAGGTCAATAGTGATACCCTGAGCCTGCTCATCTTTAAGGGCGTCGAGCAGGAAGGCATACTCGAAAGGCTTGGCGTTACGGCGGCAGGTTTCGCGCACTTGCTCTAGCTTGCCTTCGGGCAGAGAGCCTGTGTCGGCCATTAAGCGGCCAATGATGGTGCTTTTGCCGTGATCGACGTGGCCGACCACTACTATGTTCATGTCGTGGCGGTGGTTATTAGTTAGCTGGTTTGCTTCGAGCATTTTTTACTCCTACTTAGTTATCGTTAATGTGAATGATCGCTATGCCAGGGGGACAGTTCCATCGTCTTCCCGCTGGCGCGGACCTTCGCTTCGCTGCGGTGACGCTCGAACCGTCCCCGCTGGCAACGCTTACATATATCCGCTTATGCGTAGGGTCTCTAAACCGCCGCCATCTTCCTTATCCTGGTCGCGGCCGGAACGTTCCGCTATTTTGGAGAATTTGCCTGTTTTTAATTCCTCTACAATTTCACTTACTGTTTTTGCCTCGGACTCAACTGGTTTAGTGCATGGCGAACAACCCAATGATCGATAGCGTTTTCCACCACCCTGGTTGAAGTAAAGCGACACTGTGGGTATTTTTTCGCGTTCAATATATTCCCAGATGTTGAGTTCGGTCCAGTCGAGAAGGGGATGAATGCGCACATGGGTGCCCGGTGCAAAGTCAGTTTTGTACTGGTTCCAGAACTCTGGGGGCTGGTCAGCGACAGCCCAGTCGCTTTTTACCCCACGTGGTGAAAAATAGCGCTCCTTGGAGCGTGTGCCTTCTTCATCGGCGCGAACACCTACAATAACGCCGGTATAGGGCTCGCGATTCGTATCTATTTGATATTTTCCAGTGTCGTGGTTTAAACGGTAACGGGGCCAGTTGCCGTTTAGGGTGTTAACCAGGGCATCGGTTTTTAAGTTTTTACAGCACTGCAGGCGGTCACAATTTCCGTCGGGGTATGTTTGTTTATCATCAAGGGCTTTTTTATTCTCCCCATAAATCATATCTAGACGCCATTCCAAGGCGAGGCGGTCGCGGTAGGCGATCATCTCGGTGATCTTATAATGTGTATCAATATGAACCAATGGGATGGGCACATGGCCGAAGAAAGCCTTACGAGCCAGCCAGAGCATAACGGTTGAATCTTTGCCGATTGACCAAAGCATGCAGAGGCTTTTAAATTCACTGTAGGCTTCACGCAGGATGTGCACAGAGCGGTTTTCCAGTTTGGTTAAATGATCCATTGTATTCTCCTTACTACCTTAACTGATTATGGGTTTTCTATAAACTTATGCTTAAATAAAAACATTATTACCTTCTCTGCTGACACTTTTACTTCCTCTTCCTCTGTTAATATTTCCAGTTCAGGTTTAACAGGTGGTTCATAAGGATCTGAAACTCCAGTAAATGCAGGAATAGCCCCTGCTCTGGCTTTTTCGTAAAGACCCTTGACGTCTCTTTTTTCGCAGATTGCAAGCGGAGTATTAACGTAAACTTCAGCAAAAGAACCAATTAAGTCCCGGGCTTTCTCCCTGGCACTACGGTAAGGAGATACAAAGCAACAGAGGGTTATAACCTCATTTCGAGTCAGCAGTTTAGCCATGTAACTAACCCGGCGTATATTTTCATCCCGGTCCGCTTTGGTGAAACCCAGGTCGCGGCAGAGATACTCGCGGATTTCGTCACCATCCAGGCGCTCGACCTTGTAACCCTGTGCTTTGAGCATCTTCTCCACTTCCTCAGCAATGGTTGTTTTCCCCGAGCCGCTCAGGCCGGTAAACCAGAGAGTCACTCCTTTTTGCATTGGCATATGCATACGCTCCATAGTTATATTTACTACTTTAAAAATATTGTTATAATGCAAGTTATAATTCACAAAATCTTAAAATTAATAGCCATTATTGTCATAAATAATGAAAGTAACAGGGCAATTAGTGGTGCTACAATCCAAACTGTAAAAAGTTTAAGGATAGAGAACCTTGATAATACAGCCCTCGGCCCTTCTTTCAGCATGGCCAAAGCTATAACCGCAAAAGTGTTCATCTGTACCAGTGATGTCGGTATGCCCCTTGTTGTTGATGCTAATAGTAGCAGGCTTGCGGTAATTACCGATATAAATGTAGCACCCATCACACCGATGGAAACAATTTCATGCCCGATAGTTTTTGTCACACCGCCGCCTATCAGGGCACTGCCGATCCCAAACCAGGGAGCAATCAGCATTATACACAACAGCATGATTGCTATGCCTCCATCCGTAAAACCAAATTCGTTCACCAGCATCGAAGCTATTGGACCAGCGCTATTAGCTACGTTATTGGAGCCAATAGAAAAAGCAACATAGCAGGAACATACTATTGTTACTATTTTCCAATGACTGCCAAACTGAATAGCTTTGAATTGATTATTATCTACCTTCTTTTTTACCTTTAAGAATATATGCCCCAAAACGTATGCTAAAAAGAAACTAACAAAGGGCATGATAAGCCAGGTGGGAATCATCTCATAAATGAGCTTCGTACTTTTCAAAGCATCTAGCGGTATAGCGCAACCAACCAGGGCAAAAATTGTTGATTGGCTGGTTGATTGTGGCACTCTTAACAGGTTAGCTATAAATATGGAAATAGCTGAGGCTAAAAGAACTATGGTCACCACAGCCATACTCATTGTTTCTGCAGGTAATACCGCACCACCAACAGTTTTGATGACTTTTTCACCGGCAACAACTGCTCCCAATAATACAAATGTACCGAATAGAAACGGGATGGTTTCCTTCTTTATTATCCTGGCCCCATAAGCAGCAGAAAAGGCTGGGGCTGTACCGCTGCCACCCATATTTATGGCCAGGAATACTGCTACCAATAAGGGAATAATAAATATCATTTTGTAACCGCCTTATTGCTCAGATACAATTGTTTTAATGCTCTAACTTGATATAATGCAATTTAACACTACCTAGGTGATTAACTGCTTCTGGGTTGCCGTGACAATCAGAACCTCCGGTTTTGAGCAGTTTATATTTTTCTGCAAGTTGCTCGTAGTATTTTTCTTGCTCAGGACTATGCCTACTATAGAAAACTTCGATACCGCACAAACCACTATTAATTAGAGGAATTATTTCACTTTCCAGCAGGGGCGGGCCTGAGCTTAAGAAACCAGGGTGAGCAAGCACTGGCACTGATCCTGCCTTGAGTAGCAGTTTTATGCCCTCAATCGGGCTTAGTTTGAACCGCTCTGAGTAAGCCCGGCCACCGCGGCCTATATATGCTTCAGTAAAAGCTTCGGCAATATCATTAATATAGCCTTTTTCCTGCATTGCCTTAGCAATATGCGGACGACCGATAAATTCGGTACCGGCAATTGCTTTTATTCGGTTTAAATCTAGTTCACAATCAAGAGCATTTAATTTTTCTACCATAGAAACAGCCCTGTTTTTACGAGCATTGATTATTTCTTTAAGCACGAGCTGTAGCTCAGTATTATCCGGATCAGGGTAGTAACCTAGTAGGTGTATTTCCCGTTCACCTTCCAGGGTGGAAAGTTCAATGCCCGGAATAACTTCAATCTGATTCTTTTCTCCCACAGAGACTGCTTCTTCTAAACCTTCCGTTGTGTCATGATCGGTTATTGCAACAGCCGAAAAACCCAGTGTTTTAGCTTTATATATAATTTCTGATAAACTCAGGTTTCCATCTGAAGCAGTGGTATGTAAGTGCAAATCGGCATATTTCAACTTGTTTTACCTACCTTGGCCATTTTCTGGAACTTTTCATAGCTGTTCATAAAGACATCGTTGGTGCATCTGTTCTAATTTCCTATCAAGCAATAATCTCAGTATTTTTATTCCATCTATATTCACTCAGGTATTGCACCGCAGAAGCATGAACGCAACCTATTTCAACTTTGATTAATGGTAATTGCAGAATTCTAGCCATGGCGAACCTGTGGCTTCCAGCTCCACTAAAATACAATCTTCCTTCTGGTCCTATATGCACAACTGGGTCTCCTCCTGACCACTTATTGTCATCTACAGATTTTGCATCTCTTAGCTTTCGTTCTCTTTTTACGATACTATAAATACTATCTAAATTATCTTAACGCCTAACAACATCTGCGAGATTCTTACAACCATCAACTTCGTCTTTCTTTTCTAACAATAACCTCATATGCTCATAAGCCCCAGCTTGCTCCCAGGATTGACCTTCGACCCAATGTTTAATGCAATACTTAATTTTAATGAAATCCTCAACAGGACTTACAAATTCTTCAGGCCATTCTGAAGAAATAACCCTTCCAGATGCATCTCTTATGCTGGTGCATTTAAACATTTTGTTTATTATTGAAGGCTGTATATATAAATTACAATCACCAGGATTAATCCATATATTTTCTCTATGTACTGGTGCATTTGTTCCATACTTAACTCTACTATTTAAATACCAATATTTTCTTAAAAGTAGTGTTTTACTAATATGTATTTTATTAATAATTTTCTGTAATAATATTTGCTGTTTTGGTAGTTTTGTTAAGCGATTTATACTGCTCATTCTTTTCTTATTGCTGACCAAGATTATTAACCGCTCCCCAAATGATAAGTTTTATCAGAATTTTTGAATTATGATAAAATCATTTGATTCCTATTTTTGCCATATTCTTGAACTGCTCATTAGTATTTAAAAGTTTTTCATATGTACCCTCTGCCGTGATTCTGCCTTTCTCTAACATATAAATCATGTCACAATTTTTTACAGTTGTTAAGCGGTGAGCAATCACAATAAATGTTTTTAACCTGGCTGCGTTATTCATGGCTTGCAGCACAGCTTCTTCGGTTGCCCCGTCCAGGGCGCTGGTGGCTTCATCGAATACAAGCACATCCGGATCGTGATACAAGGCGCGGGCAATGCCGATGCGCTGGCGCTGGCCGCCGGATAGGCGGATACCGCGTTCGCCGACCAGGGTATTATACCCTTCGGGCATTTCATCAACTATAAAATCATGGAGATTGGCTATGCGGGCCGCTTTTTCCAGGGCAGCCTGGTTTATAGCCGAATCATCAATACCAAAAGCGATATTGCGGGCCACAGTATCATCACTTAGGTAGATATGCTGGGGGACGTAGCCTATGCTGCGCTGCCACCTGATTATGTTATCTTTATTTATTGATTGCCCATCAACCTTGAGGCTTCCTTCGCCGGGTGTGAGCAGGCCCAGGATAATATCAACCAGGGTGGTTTTACCGGCCCCGGTGGGGCCCACAAAAGCAACGGCGCTGTTTACCGTGATTGTCAGGTTAATGTTCTTTATTACAGGCACTTTTGTATTGGGGTAGTTAAAAGAAACCCCATTGAGGGTAATAGCTTTTTTAAGGGTAATTGAATCGTCTTTTTTTTGTTTTGCATAAGTTCCTGTAGGAAGATTTTTTTCTTTTCGCTTAAAATCTGAATATATTCTATCCAGCACTGCCCGGTTAAACTGCATTTGTGTATAGGAAGTAAAAAGATCCTGCAAGGCCGGCATGAGCCGGTAACCGGCAAAGGCAAAAAGGCTGACCAGGGGAATAACCTGGCTGGCGTTCTCACGGGTTATAAGCAGGGCCAAAACAAAAATTATTATTCCACCGAAAGCTACCGCTTCAAGAGCAAAGCGGGGAATTTGTCCGATAACGGCGTTCCAGGACATCAGGCGGGCTAACCGGTAAGAATGGGTTGAATAACGGTCGAGAAAATAAGGTTCACGGTTCATAACCTTGATTTCCTTGATACCACCAAAAGCTTCACTAACCGCTTTGAAGCGCATTTGGTTGGCTTCGATGCGCAGCTTGCCCCTTGTTTTCAGATTACGGTTAACCCTGAGGATAATCAGGGTATAGGAAAGGCCAAGGAACAGGATAGCAATTAAAGTTACGGTAACATCAACCCAGAAAAGCATAGCCAGCATGAAAATGGTGACCAGACTCCGGGTTATCACATTGAGCAGTGGTATTAAATAGCTGTTTGTAAGGGTATTAACTTCGGTTAAAACATTTTTGCTTAAATCAGCGCTGTTCTGGTTGAGGAAAAAGGCATAAGGCATGGCCAGGTATTTTTCGAGCAGGCGCCGGGAAAGGCGGTGGTTATTCATCCAGACAAAGCGCAACTTCAACCAGGTAGCAAAAGCTGAGATGGCATTGGAGAATACTATGAGTGCAAACATGGCCACCCCGACAAAAATAATAAAACGGTTAACGCTGGTAAAATTAAAAGTTTCATATGCCATGTTGAGCCACTGATTTTCAAAGATCATGTTTTGATCCATGACCAGGCTGATAAAGGGCAGAACAGAGGCCACGCCGATGGCCTGGGAGAAAGCCATGGCTATGATGGCGAAAAGCAGCAGGCCAACCTGCATTTTTTCACGGCGGGTAAGGATTTCTCTAAGTTTTTTTATTGTTTCACGCAAATTGATGGCCTCGATTCAAGTTTCTGGGCGCACGAATAACACTTCTTGCCGGGAAGCTTGGATGCCGCTTACAAAGTGTCAGGGGGACGGGGTACTTGACACGGAAATCGCGTGTCAGAGCACCCCGTCCCCGCAGACACTTCCTGGTTCTGCAGGCACCTTTGCACGTCAGCAAAGTTAAAAACTATCCCCTTTAAAGCATTTTCATTATATTTACGGTGCGGGAATTGAGGGACAGGGCCTCCTCTTCCTCCTCGCGCCAGGTGATTACCAAAACATTATTATTGCCTTTATGTTCGGTAAAAGAATTAAAGTCTGTATTAGTGGTATAGGGTATCTTTAAGCTTTTCAGGTGCTGGCTTAAGATTTCGCAGATTTCATCCTGGGGGCCGAAGAGCAGTACCGGTTGTTCATTTTGGTGGTTGGCCAGCAGGGTTTCCAGGGCCAGGTTTATTTTCAGCAGCTGCTTGTATGACTGCTTGATATAGCGGTAAGTTAAACGGGCTTTTTCCTGCATCCCCTGGGGAGTAAGAATGTAGCGCACGGTGCGGGTGTTTAGCTTTTCAACCTTGATTAAGCCCTTGCGAACCATCTTTTTCAGCAGCAGGTTTACAGCGCCGAGTGAAAGGCCGGTACTGGAAGAGATGCAGCGCTGGGTTGTTTGCTCATTTTCCTGCAGGTGACTTAATATCTGGTATTCATTTTGCATAAATACTCCCTGTCCGGGTGAGCGGATGGTTTTCATCTATTCGAGCTTGAAATATAAATGAAAACAAGTTTGTTCACTTTGTGAACCATATTACCCTTACCAATGAGTTTTGTCAAGAGTTATTGGTTAATTAACCAATTTTATCAGCTCCGCTTCAAGCGCGGCGAGATACTGCTGCAGGGCTGCCTGCTCGGAAGCAGTTAAGTGTGCAGCCCACTGCCTGAATAGCTCCAACAGGTCGAAGTAGGCGGCTTCGGCCAGGGCAGTGATCTGCGGATTGCCGGTGAGCCTGGCTTCGGTTGTAAGTATAACGACCAGGTTAATAGCCCGGTGGAACATAGTGAAAAACGGGCTGCCTGCGGCAGGGTTTCTGCTGGTGAGCGAAATGAAACAGGAACCGGTAAAATATGGCAGGTTAGCTGAAATAAAGCCGGGCTGCGGAGCCGGGTTTGCTGGTGAGGGGTTTTGTAAACCGGGGTCTTCTCCGACCGGGGGTGCCGGTTGGTACTGCCACCAGAGGATGGGGTTGTTTTCTTCCGGCTGCAGGAACCAGTGGCCCGGCTGGTCAGGGTTGTAGGTATCGGAGGTATCAATTTGCCAGCCGGCTGAGGTAAAGGTGGTTAAAACCTGCAGGTCGGCAGGTTCAACCCGGGTGCCATAGCTGTTTACCGGGCGGCCGCTGGGGTAGAAACCGCTGATGTTTTGGTTGTTGCTGGCGCCGACCAGCCCCCCGGCATTGGTCGATGCTGTAACGGTACCGGTGGCATAGGTATTAGTTATGATACCTGTGTTCAGCCCAACCAGGCCTCCTACTCTATCGCCACCGTTGACAGCACCGGTGGCATAACAATTTGCTATCTGCCCACTACTGTAGTTGGTGCCAACCAGACCACCCAGTTCAGCCTGGCCGTTCACCGAACCTTCAGCGTAGCTGAGGTAAACGGTGGAGCTGTTGTTTTCACCGACCAGCCCTCCGGCTCTGCTGCCTGAAGCGGCAACTACTGCTGCCGTGGAAAAGCTGCTGTTTACAGCACCATCGTTACTGTTGTAGCCGATCAGGCCACCGGCACGGGCTTCAGCGCTTGATGTGGCTGTTACCGTGCCCGCTGAGCTTGATCTTTCAACCAGGCTACGAAAATTGCTGCCAATTAAGCCGCCAACCTGGCTGGTGCCGCTGATTATGCCTGCTGCCGTGGAATTAATCACTTCTCCATGGCTGAAGTTTTGACCGGCCAGCCCTCCAACCAGGGTTGTCCCCCTAACATCTGCCAGGGCGTGGGTATTAATTATTGAGCCGCTGTAGTTTCTGCCAATAACACCGCCGGCGTAAGAGCTGTTAGCCTTAACATTACCTGAAACGTGAACATTATTGATTACCCCACCATCAAGCCAGCCGACCAGGCCGCCGACAAACTGGTTGCCTTCTATTGAACAGTTTTCAAGGGTCAGGTCGCTGATTACCGCTGTCGGGCCGGCCTGGCCGAAAAGACCGACGTAGTTTTCATTCGGCAGGTCTATATTCAAGTTGCTAATTGTGTGGTTATTGCCGTTGTAGGATCCCCGGAAAGGGTCGGCGGAGCTGCCGATCGGCTGCCATTCTGTCTCTGCGGGCATATCATCTAAATCAATATCTGCCTGCTGAACATAATGCCAGTTAAGATTTTCGTGAACCAGGGCAAGATCATGGTAATCATTTACGGCTACGTTGATCTGGGGGTCGCTGTAGCTTGTTGCTATTGCGTTGGGTGTGGTGCCCACCCCCACGCCGCTGCCGTTTTCAACGGCACGGTCCTGCCAGGCTTCAGTTTGAAAAGAGTGGGCCTGGTCTGCGGATGCTGTTACGGTTATATCTACGGTGACCGACTGGTTGCGGCCGAGGATGGCGCTCTCCAGGACAGCCCACAGTGAAAGCACGGCGCTAAAGCTGCTGTTGGAGGACGGGTTTTCCCAGCGGTAATCCCAGCCAGCGCCCGGGTTCAATTCTTCACCCTGGTCAACAGTTAATGAGTCAGGTATATAGAGCCGGGCAGAAGCGGTTTCAGTATCGCTGCCAACCTCGGTAAAGATTACGGTAAGGGTGGTTTCTTCCCCGGCAATAACCTCTTTGCCATCTTCGGGAATTACCGTGGCAATGTACGAATTGCCGGGTTGGCACTGGGCAGGATCTGCCATGGCAGGTTCGGGGTCGGGATCAGGCTTAGGTTCAACCTCCGGGTTTGCTTCTGCCTGCGCTTCGGTAAGCGGGTCAGGTGATGAAGCCGCAGTTGTGTCCGCAGCGGGAGGCGGGTTATCTGTAGTGGCCGGCGGCTCGGCAACTTTGCAGGGTTCGCCCCCTTCTTCTGCCGGCATCTCAGCCGGGGGTGAAGAAGAACCGGTGTCATCGGTCACAGGTTCCGGGTCAGGCGGCTGCCCGGCAGAAGCTACCGGCAGGGCAAATAAATTAATTATAAATAAAGTAATCAGCAGGCAGACAAGCAGGCGGGGCAGCGGTTTATTAGTCACGGCATATATCATCCTTTCAGTGTTCAGTGCTGTTTATAGGCTGTATTGATTGCTGTTCCGATATATCCTGTTGTTATTCAGTTGTTGGTTTGTCCATAATATTACATTTAAGGCAGGGCTGCAACTTTTAATGCGCCGGCTTTTTTAAATCACTTTAAAGATTACCGGTTGCGCCAACTCGAAGTTCGAGTTGCTGCATCCCTTAAACTTTTTGTTCGAGTTGCCGTAACTGGACGTTCGAGTTGGGCCGTTCCCACCACTTTTAAGCTCTAACCCGGCTTTTGCTGCAGGGGGTTGGTGCGGGCTAAAATGGGCATGCCTGGCAGAGAGGGGCGGAAATGGTCAGGCATCAAGTTAATGCCGTCCCTGACTAAAGAAAGGAGGTGTAAAAATGGCTGTTAACGTTATTCCGGTTAGTGCCCGGCTGCAGTTGAGGTTAAATACCGGGCTGGATGAAAACCTGAACCCGGTTTACCGCACCCGCTCTTTCTCCAATGTAAAGCCGGCTGCCGACAATGAAGATTTGTTCGAGCTGGCCCAGGAGATAGGCGACCTGCAGGTGCACACCATGGAAACAGTGCGCAGGGTGGACGAAGTTGAGTTGGAAGAGGAGTAAAATGAGCCTTCGGCTCAGGGGGGCGGAGGTTGGATAACCGGGGGACCGGAAGAGAACAAAACCCTTCCCCCTCACCCTAACCTCTCCCTTCAAGTGAGAAAAGACTAAAACACTGCCTGGTGCCTGGTTGAGCTGAGCACCAGGGAAAATCTTAAAGGAAAGGAGATGAATATTATGAGCGAAACATTGCAGATGATCTTCAGTAATACCGAGGGGCGCAACAGCACCATCTCGGTGGCCGACCCGAACCCTGAACTGACCGCAGTGGAAGTTGAAGCGGTTATGGATTCGGTAATCAACAAAAATGTGTTCATGACCACGGGCGGTGAACTTACCGGCAAGGTAAGGGCCCAGGTTGTTTCAAGAACGGTAGATGTTTTAAGTGAATTCTAAATAAATAAGACAGGGGACGGTTCTCTGTCTCATCTTCGTGAACGGTGCCGGTATAAAGCGGTTCGTGATCGAAAGGGCCGGGTATCGGGGCCAGCTGGGGGTGAATAGATGAAACCTGTCCCCTGCCTTCTTTGGGAAAGAGGTGTAAACAGGCATGGAAGAACTGGTTGTTTTAATTGGCAATTTCGGCTTCCCGGTGGCGGTTAGCATATACCTGCTGATTCGCCTGGAGGGTAAGCTGGAAACGCTGACCGAAAGCATCCACTCGCTTTCTGAAGCGATTGTGAAACGTTAACGGGGTTAAGATTGCGGGAACTAGGGCTATGGTGGCTTAATCGGCCAAACAAGAGCTTAGCAGGCGGTGTGCTCTGGTTCTCTGAGGTTCGGAGTGAAACATTTTGGAATGAGAAAATACAAAACAATTGAGGTGATATTAAGTGAGTAAGCCGGTTGTTCTACTGGACCCCGGGCACGGTGGTTACGACCCCGGGGCATCATATAATGGGCTGAAGGAGAAAGATTTAAACCTGGTATTGGCGCTGAAGGTAGCTGAACGGCTGGATGGGGTAAAGGTTTTAATGACCCGAGAACGCGATACCTATGTATCGCTGGCCGACCGGGTGGCCATGAGCAGGCGGGCTGAGCCAGACCTGTTTTTATCGCTGCACGCCAATGCCGGTGGCGGCAGGGGGTTTGAGTCATTTATCTACAGTGGCCTGGGGGCAAAAGACCCTGCCGTTGAAATGCAGAAGGCTGTTCACCAGAATATTATGGAAACTCTCGCACGGTGGGAGGTTGTTGACAGGGGGTTGAAGCAGGCATTTTTCTACGTGCTGAAATATAATCCGGCGGCGGCAGTGCTTATTGAATCACTCTTTCTGGACAATGTGCGGGAAGCGGCCATCTGGAGAGAGCCGGTTTTCGCTGACACCCTGGCGGCTGGAGTGGCCAGGGGTGTGCAGGAATCCCTTGGTTTGAACAGCAATGTTTATGCTCCACTGCCTGAACCTGCAGAAAATGGAAAGGCGCAGGTTACTGGTAGCCCGGCCCCGTCAGCAGCAAATCAGGCAGGTGAGAGCTCTGAGCAGGCAAAACAAACTCTTTATACTGTGCAGGTCGGGGCGTTTGCCTACATTGAGAACGCCCGGCAGAGGTTATCTGAAGCCCAGGCAGCAGGCTTTAACGATGCCTATATTTATCAGAAACAGGTCTAGGGGTGTTTTAAGCTAAAGGAAAACAGGGGCACTTTATGTGGTGCCCCTGTTTTTGTTTGCTCGTTAGGCCCGGCCTGCTGATTTGATAGGTTTAACTGCCAAGCGAGTGATAACACAGCAGAGTGAATCGCCTTCTTTTTGATTAAATCACTACTCTAAATAGATGGCGGCCAGAACCGGAACTTTCAGAGGAACTTACAGTTGTATTCGGGTTACGTTGCGATAACTCAGTAGTCGTGCTCGGAGTTCTCGCTGGCAACGCTGTGGCTGCCCGGATTTACCAGTAGCTCGTATAAAATACGGCTGACCGTGGCCACCCTGTTAAGGGCATCTTCCGACGCTTGTTCAAGTGCTGGTGGTTTTTCAAGGTGACCGGTACGGCTTTGCAATAACTTATAATGAGACAGGGCCAAGCGACCACTCATCAGGCGTTTTTCAGTGCTGTTTGTTGAGTAGTAGCTGTATAACCTGAGGCCGCCGGTCAAATGGACCAGGCTTTTGGCGCCTTTTGTCTCCCGTTTGAGTTGATCAAGGTCTGAATGCGTCAGTTTTTCAACAGCTTTTACTGCACATACGTTGATATATCCTGTTGCCCCATCCTGCTCAAACCTGGGTTTACGCATTTTAATAGGCACCAGGGCAAGATTACTGTTTAAGGGCAGGGGAACATTCTGCCTGCAGCCAAGCAGTTGGCCATATTTTTTGCGCAGTGCTGAAAGTTCATAGCCGTAAAAAGAGGCAATCTGCTTGAGAACAGTGATCGACCTGCGTTTGTCCTGATATATTAAACCGCTCCTGGTGTAAATGCAGGTACAGTTACCTCCGTTTTCTCCGTAGCATGGTTCTATGGCAGCAAGGTCGGGTATAATTTGAGCGAGATCTATTGTTCTGTTCCTCCTGGTTGTTTTTTTCATATTATACCCGAACATATGTTCATTGTAAACAATAAGACAGGGGACGGTTCTCTGTCTTATCTGCTATTTCAGTTACCAGGTTTGCTCAAGCTATAATATTCCCCATTTCTCTCTCCCCTGCCTGGCACGTCACTGCCTCCAAATACTTTTACCAAGGCGCAAAAAAGCCCATACCCAGGAACAGTAAATCTTAAACTGCCTTGTCAGTATGAGCTTGTTTTACAGACCTGATTAGTCTATTTGATGTATGACGTTAAGCTTCAGGGGCTCCTGAAAAACAATAAGACAGAGAACCGTCCCCTGTCTTATTTGTATTTGATGGCGAATTCTTCGCCTTTGACCATGGGGCCGACGGCGTTATAGGGGGTTAAATCGAGCGTGCGTTCGTAAAGATTGCGACGGGCCAGCATTTTCTGTCTCTTTTTTTTGCGTTCTCTTTTCGGTTTGCGATCGGGGTGGCCCATTTGTGATCACCTTCTTTTGTAAATATTTTATGGTTAACCTGATTATAGCACGAGGGTGCGGTGGAAGAAAATATCATACTTGTTTTCAGGAATTCTGTGATCGGTACTTTGTTAAACAGGGGCTCTATTACGCTTCCCGATAGCAACTATTTCCATTACGACTAAATCACTTATTTCTATCAGCACTTAGAGCGAGCGCTTAAAGAAGTTGAATTTCTTTCTTCCGGGCGGAAGCGGTTTGCCTGCCGGTTCAAGGTTGAGCGGCTGGTTATTGATTACAGCGAGAGGTCTTTCTATCAGGAAGGTAGCGGCATTGTCGGAACCGAGCAGATCGGCAAGCCTGGTTGTCGCTTTTTCAACCTCCTGGAGACGACCGGCAAAATTATGGGCATCGGTAGCAAAGAGATGGGCCAGCTTTGCTTTAATTATGTGGCGTGCTGTTTTTTCGGGACGGGGCCCGAGACGACCGGTCAGGGCACCCCAGGTAAGCTGGTAAATTGCGCCTAGCCGGCATAAGTGGTAAATTAGCCCGTAATCATTTTGCAGGGCGGCAGCTCGCTCGGGGTGAGGAATAATAGGCTGATAGCCGCTTTCTATTAAGGTACTGATTAACTGTTCAGTGTAAATTGGCAGGGGTTGGTTAAAGGGCAGCTCGAACAGCAGGTAACGGCTGCCGGCCAGGGTCAGACTTTGATCTTTCTGGAGGCGTTCGAGAATGCGCGGTTCGATATGGTGCTCGGCTCCCGGCAGCAGGGTCAGGCTGATGTTCTGACGGTCAAGTTCCTGTTGCAGTTCCTTCAGGCGTTGCTGAATGATTTGAGGGGACGGTTCACCTTCAACTACGTGAGGTGTGACCACAACGGTTGAGTAACCTGCCTCGACCATGGCCCGGGCCAGTAAAACAGATTCGTTCAAAGTGGCGGGGCCGTCATCTATGTTATGTAATATGTGGTTATGAAGGTCGATATATCCAAGCAATTGGCTACCCTCCAAAATGGGTTACTCAACTGGTTAATGATTATAACACACAACAGGAGATAAGACAGGGGACGGTTCTCTGTCTTATCCTGATTGATTGAAATACACAGTAAAATAAGACAGAGAACCGTCCCCTGTCTTATTTTTTGAGTAGGGCTAAAATCCGGGGGGCGGCGTAAGTTACATCGCCTGCTCCCATGGTGATAATCAGGTCGCCGGGCTTGGCATCGGCCGCTATCGCCGCTTCGAGAGCATTAATGTTGTCATCCTGGCAAACCGCCAGTCTGGGGTTCAGTTCCCTGATCCTGGCTGCCAGTGCGTCAGCCGTGGCTCCGGGCAGTGGCTTCTCCCCGGCCGGATATACTGCATGCAGGTAAAGCCGGTCAGCCTGATCGAAGGCGGAGGCAAATTGTTCAAAAAGGTTACCGGTGCGGCTGTACCGGTGGGGCTGAAAAAGACAGAGCACACGTCGGCCAGCCAGGGCTGCCGATTCCAGGGTTGCCCTAACCTCAGTCGGGTGGTGGGCGTAGTCATCGATTACGGTGATTCCGTTTACTTCACCGATCAGCTCAAAACGGCGGCCAACCCCGTGAAAATCAGCCAGGGCAGGCGCACAGGCAGCTGGATCAAGTCCAAGAGAGGCAGCTACAGTAAGGGCTCCGACCGCATTGCTCACATTATGCTTACCGGGTACACCAACTCTAACAGCAGGGACCAGTAAGCTTTCGTCTCTGTAAAGATCAAAAGTGGATGAATCGGGATTAAGGCTGGTGTTGCGGGCAGTGTATAGAGGATCGCCCGCCGTGAGGTCAGCCGCAAGATACTCTTTCGCAGTGCTGTACCAAATTTTATTTGCCTTTATTTGTGCGCCCAGTTCAACCAGGCAGAGGTCATCGGCACAGAGAATTGCTGCATCGCCTGGCTGAATCCGGGAAAGAAAGGTCTTGTATGCTTCCCGGAGGCGGTTATAATCGTTTGAGTAATGCTCGAGGTGATCGGGTTCCATACCGGTTACCAGGCCCAGGCGGGGGTAGTAGCGGGTAAAGGAGCTATCACTTTCATCAGCTTCCGCAACCAGGTAGGGGCTGCTGCCGAGGCGGGCATTGCTACCGTAAGCTGGGAATACCCCACCGATTATTGCCGTGGGATCGAGCCCACCTGCTTCGAGCAGCAGGGCTGCCATGGCTGTGGTGGTAGTTTTACCATGGGCCCCGGCTATAGCAATGCCGAAGGCGCTGTTTAGCAGGGCGGCAAGAAGCTCGGAGCGGTGCCAGAGCGGTAAGCTGCGCCGGGCAGCTTGATCAAGTTCGGCGTTGTCTTTCGCAATTGCCGTGGAATAGATCACCAAATCTGCGGAACCCAGGTTGGCAGCACTATGGCCGATGTACACCTTAGCCCCCTTATCTTTCAGGGCTGTTGTCAAAGAATTTTCTTTTATGTCGGACCCGCTGACCATATAGCCCTGATCAAGCAGGATAAAGGCCAGGGCGCTCATACCATAACCGCCGATACCGACAAAGTGAACATGTTTGTATTGCTGTGGGAGTGACAAGGGCTGTTTCTCCTTTTTGTGGATATTTGTCTGGATTATAACATATTTTTTTTTGGGCATCCCCTTCTCCTCTCATCTGGATCATGCCAAAGGATTTTCCAGTGTCTTCTATAATTTTCAACAGGGTAAGTTTTGTTAAGTTATTATGTTACCACGAACATGGGTTTTGGTAAAAAAGAGCCCAATTTAGTTTAGTTTTGATCAATTCCAGTAAAAGTAATCCACACTATACACAGAGTTATCCACAGACTAATGCGTGAAATAGGCTTTTTCAGGTCAGTTATGAACATATTCGACGAGTTGTTAACATAATAATGGATTACTTGTTTCATGAAGCTTGCTTATGTTTATCGCTAACAGACATTCTGGCATAACCATATATTTAAAAGTCAGATTAATCCGGCCGGTGGGTATGATTTGTTTGCCGGCAGACTTTATGGCTGAGGACAGAGATCAAGTGCGGGATGAGCATTAAGGTTAAGAGGTGCAAAACGGCCAGCCAGGTAGTGTGGATAGGCAGCAGCAGCAATCATGGCAGCATTATCGGTACAGAGTTCCAGCGGGGGTTGGTGCAGGGTAACTGCAGGCAGGTCTTTTTTCAGCTGTTGTTGCAGGCGCAGACGCAGGCGGCTGTTAGCCGCCACTCCACCGGCGAGCATCACTGTTTTGGCTGAGTGCAGACGGGCAGCAGCCAAGGTTTTTTCAACAAGAACATCAACCAGGGCTTCCTGGAATGAAGCCACGATATCGGGAATGCTGATTTTCTCCCCGCGACGGCGGGCATGATATATATGGTTGACGACAGCGGTTTTTAAACCGCTAAAACTGAAATCAAAGCTGTAATTATCTTCACTGTTGTTCAGCAGGGCACGGGGAAAATCTATGGCAGCAGGGTCTCCCCCCTGCGCAGCCATTTTATCGATCAGCGGACCTCCCGGGTAGCCAAGCTCCAGGACACGGGCTACCTTGTCGAATGCTTCGCCGGCAGCATCATCACGGGTGCAGCCGAGGTGCTTCAGGTTTTCAGGGCTGTTAAGCAGTACAAGCTCGGTGTGGCCGCCGGATACAATCAAAACCACGGCCGGGTAATCGCGTGGTGCTCCACTGAGATAGTTAGCATAAAGATGTGCTTCCAGGTGGTTAACGGCAACCAGGGGCAGGCGCAGGGCGTAAGCCAGGGCCTTGGCCGTGGCCACCCCAATCAACAGAGCCCCGACAAGTCCCGGGCCATGCGTGACGGCCAGGGCATCAATATCTTTGAAGGTGAGTCCGGCTTTGGAGAGTGCTTCGTCAATGATTGTATTAATAAGCAGCAGGTGCTGACGGGAGGCTATTTCGGGAACTACCCCGCCGAAACGGGCGTGCAGCTCAACCTGGGATGAGATAACATTGCTAAGGGTGCGGCTGCCATCGACAACCACGGCGGCGGAAGTTTCGTCACAGGAGGTTTCTATACCAAGAATAAGCGTCTGTTTGTTATGCGGCTGCACTAAATTCTCCTTTTTCCCAGATCGTTATTGCATCTACTGGGACTCAATTTCTGTGGCGGCTGCGCCGGCTGCCCGGGGAGCCTCAGTTCGCGACATGATCAGGGCATCCTCATCGGTATAATAGCGTTTACGTCTGCCGCGTACAGTAAAGCCCCATTTTTTATAAAAACTCCTGGCTACTTTGTTGCTCGGCCTCACTTCCAGGGTGAGACTCGTTACACCGCGTCGGGCTCCCTCATCGATCAGGGCTTGAATGAGGCAGCTGGCTACTCCGTGGCAGCGATAGTCATGATCAACGGCCAGGGTTGTTATGTGGGCTTCATCCAGGACTATCCAGGCCCCGATATAACCGACTATCTTGCCGTCGTGGCGCGCTACCAGGTAATAGGCAAGGCGGTTGTATTGCAGATCAGTCTTGAAAGACTGCAGGGTCCAGGGCTGGTTAAAACATGAATTTTCAATTGCGGTGACCTCGTCAAGATCATCTTTGGTCATCATTTCAATGTCGAAAGGTAGATTCATGTTGCTTTTATTCAGATCCTCCTCGGCGTTCGGCAGCCAGGCGTTCGGCTTCAGGTTTGCGTAAATATACAGGTAGCAATTCTTCATAAGGCCGGTCAGGGTTTTCCCGCAGCAGGCTCTGCCCGCGAATGGCCACGAGGGCAGCCTTGCACAGCCGGTATGGTGCTGAGGTGACAACTGCCTGCTTGGCCAGAATTTCTGTTAAGGTGTCGGCATAACTGTGTAATCCTTCTCCGACAAAGATAACAGGTTGATCGTATTTTTGCAATGCGGTAGTAAGTGCGGCTAAAGATTGTGCAGCAGGTTCAATCAGGGTTTGCAGATTAAAGGGCACTTGTAGCTGCCGTTGATAGAGAGCTGTATAAACCTGGGAGCGGCGGGCATCGAGCAGGGGACAGATTAATGCTCCCGGTACAGGGACCGTATCGGCCAGGGCTTCAAGGGTGCATACCGGAACAGCGGGTATTCTTAAACCCTGGGCCAGGGCACGGGCCGTAGAGACACCAATGCGCAAGCCGGTAAAAGAACCAGGTCCGGAAGCGACGGCAATTGCTCCGACTTCTTCTATTTTAATGCCCGCTTCAGTAAGCATCAGGTCAAGCAGGGGCATCAGCCGCTCCGAATGGGTTTTCCTGATGTTCAGAGTTAATTCAGCCAACACGGAGTCGCCCTGCAGCAGGGCTACGCTGCAAGAAAGCGTGGTGGTATCTATACCTAATATCAGCATTTAAGCTTCATTCCCTTTTAGTTTATTGCAGCTATCTGTAATGGGCGGGTTACAAGTTCAGGCTGCCGTCGGTACGCCAGGTAATTGTGTCGAACAGGGTATCTATAATTTGTTTGGCGAAAACCCCTTTTGCGGTGAACCAGAGGCGGCGACCTTCTTCCCCCTCCCCATAAAACCTTTCAATTTTTACATGCAAATACTCTTCCGGAAGTAGCCAGGGAAAGCGTTCCGCCCATTCAACAAAAGCCACGCCGTCACCGGGAAGGTATTCCTCAAACCCGAGTTCGTCCAAAGATTCACTATCTGACAGACGGTAAAAATCGAAATGGTAGAGCGGCAGACGTCCCTGGTGAACTTTTAACAGCACAAAAGTAGGGCTTGAAACCCGGCTTTTTACTTCGAGGCCGGCGGCAGCACCCCTGACAAAAACAGTTTTTCCAGCGCCGAGCTCCCCTTCCAGGGCAATAACCAGCGGACGCTTAATAACTGAACCCATGATCCTGCCAATCATCGCGGTTTCTTCTTCATTTTTTGTTGTAATATATGCTTCGGCTCGCTGCATTATACCCACACTTCCCAAATAAGACAGGGGACGGTTCTCTGTCTTATCTATCTCAAGGCAACCTTATTTTAAATACCCTCAAATTTAATGCTCCGACAACCAGCTTTTCAAGGCAGTCATTTCAAAGCAGTTGTTCGGCAAACTGATTGCGTAAGACAGAGAACCGTCCCCTGTCTTATTTTCAGGTTCTTTCGATTATATTTTTACTGATCCCGGTTAATCTCTCCAGCTGTCTGATCGATGCTCCATCCTGCTTTAGTGAGCTGATTAACCCATCTCTGACTTTTTTATCGGCATTCCTGATAGTTGTCGGATCGTCAAGACTTGTATGCTTCTTTATTATGCTGATTATTTCTTGATCTGACAAGTATTTGCGATGATTCTCGTTATGCTCAAGGCAGCGGTCCTGGTTACTTTTGGTACTGAATCCCCTGAAAAGCTCACGGGCCCTGGTAAGATCAGCATCAAAAATGGCAAGGGTAAATGCTGTATCGGTTAAATCTGAACTGAGGGAAGCCCCCAGGTAATCATTGTAGCTGCTCCACTGGTAGTCGCTGACAGTTTCAACCATGCCGGCTTCAACAGGATTATTGTGAATGTAGCGTAAAACAACCAGCAGGTAATCATCATTTTCAACCGGCTCACTTTTGAAACGATCCTGAAACAGGTGGCCGGTTCGCGCATACTTTCTGTTATACCAGTAAACGTAGCTTGCCCCGATACGTTTCATTATAATTTGCAGGGGTTCCTGCCACTCTTTCAGTAAGAGATGGATATGGTTGCTCATCAGGCAATAACCGAATACCTGGCAGCCAGTTTCTTTTTTTACCCTGGCCAGGGTAAATAGAAAACTGCGATAGTCTTCCCGGTCGAGAAATATGTCCTGCCTGTTAATCCCTCTGAGCATAATGTGATAGATTCCGGTTCCGCTTTTTTTTCTGGCTCGTCTCGGCATACAACCTTTCTCCTTTTACCTTGATAAGACAGGGGACGGTTCTCTGTCTTGTTGTTATAATTTCACAATAATCAGGATAAACCCTTTTAATTAAGTAGAGAAAACAAGTATTTACTGGCGCTGCTTAATAAGACAGAGAACCGTCCCCTGTCTTACTGTCTTATTATTGTTCGAGTTGGGTGGCCAGGCTCTCCCACTGCTCCAGTAAACTGTCGAGCCGGATCCTTGCTTCTTCGAGACTTTTCCCCAGGCTGATTAGCTGGTTGTGATCTCCATACTGCTCGGGATCTGACAGGGTTTTCTCCAGGGAGGCAATTTCTGTTTCTGTTGAGGAAATCTCGGCTTCCAGCCTGGCCTGCTCATCTTTCAGACGCCGCAGGGCCCGCTGCTCACCCTGGCGGCGGCGATGTTCTTCCTGTCGTTTCTGTTTTTCAAGATTTTTATTTCCAACGTCCTCCACCTGTTTGGCAGATCCGTATTCTTTTAGCTCCAAATATTCTTCAAAGCTGCGGTCAAAAACTGTTATCTGCCCTGACTCAAGTTCAAAGACCCTGTTGGCTAAACCTTTAAGAAAATAGCGGTCGTGCGATACTATGATCAGGGTTCCGGGATAACCGGCCAGCACTTTTTCCAGTTCTTCAAGGGCAGGCAGGTCCAGGTGGCTGGTCGGCTCATCCATCAGCAGGCAGTTACCACTGCTTAAAGCAAGCCGGGCCAGGGCCAGGCGGCTTTTTTCACCGCCACTTAAATCACGAACCTGTTTGAATACGTCATCGCCCCGGAACAGGTACTTGCCAAGATGGTTACGTGCTTCTTTCACATCCAGATCGGAACTGGCCGTGATTATCTCGACTAAATTGTGATGAGGGATAAGCTGTTCCTGCTCCTGGGAAAAATAGATCACCCGCACTGCCATGCCAAGCCTTATCGTGCCTGCTGCCGGTTTGAGCAGCCCGGAAACCAGTTTAATCAGGGTAGATTTACCGGCACCATTCGGCCCGATCAGGGCTATGCGATCGCCCCACTCTATCTCGAATGAAATATCACCTAAGATTAGATTTTGCTCGTAGCTGTAGCTGACTTGATCAAAAGCTATCACCTGGCGTCCGCTACGGCCACTGTAACCCAGGCCGAGTTTGAAACTGCGGTTTTCTTCCAGGCGTTCAACTGTTTCAATTTTATCCAGTCTCTTCTGGCGGCTGCGCGCCTGCCGCTTGGAACGCTCGTCTGCTTTAGCCTCGCGCACCAGCCGCTCTTCCCGCTCCTTTAAAAGCTGCATCTTCTTGTATTCGCGGTCGGTGGCAAGACGCTCCTGCTCAAGCTTATTCAGGTAATCAGTATAGTTACCGGCATATGTTTTCAGGCTGTGCCCGTGGAGGGCAAAGATTGTTCCAACCACCCGGTCAAGGAAAAACCGGTCGTGGCTAACCAGGATTAAGGCGCAGCTGAGGTCGCGCAGGTATTTTTCGAGCCATTCAAGCGCAGTAAGGTCGAGAAAATTTGTCGGTTCATCAAGCAGGAGCAGGTCAAGGTCCTGCAGGAGTAGCCCGGCCAGCCGAGCCCGGGTTTTTTCACCGCCGCTGAAACCATCAATCGGTCGATCTAAATCAGCCTCTTTGAAACCGAGGCCGCGGGCTACACCATTAAGCTTGCTTTCATACTGGTATCCTCCATCATTTTCAAAACGGACCAACATTTCGGAGTATTCGTCCATTAATTTTTGCGGAGCATGTCCTTCTTTAACGGCAATAGTTGAGATTTCATTTTCAAGAGCGGTGATCTTCCGACGCAGGTTTATTAAGTGTCGCAAAGGATATTCAAGATGACCGCGCAGGGTTCTTTCAGGGATATCCTCGGCCTGCTGGGGCAGATAACCGATGCGTGCTCCCCTGGCCAGGTACATTTCTCCACTGTCATTTTCTATTTCACCGGTAATTATTTTTAGCAGGGTGCTTTTGCCGGAGCCGTTAGGGCCGATTAATCCGGCTTTTTCACCGGGCTGCAACTGCAGAGAGATGCCGCTAAGCACAGTATCGGCACCGTAGCTTTTGGTAATCTGGGATAAAGTTAGCAGGGGCATATATTCGATCAACCAGCCTTGTTAGTAATTAGTTTTTAGAATGATATTAGAAACAAATAATGAACCGGCGAGTGTTAACCGGAAAAAGCCGGGGCAACCCGCATTTTTGATAAGACAGAGAACCGTCCCTTGTCTTATCACCGGTAAGACAGAGAACCGTCCCCTGTCTTATTTTTTTATGTCAGGTTCTATTATACGGTCTGCTGCCTGCGGGGTCAAAGTAATTGGTAATGATCAGGAAAATATTCTATAATTTATTTTTTATTTCCCATAAGGTGTTAAATATGTTACAATAATCGGAAGAAGTTGTACATTAATAAGCAGTTTTGATTTGGGGAGATAATTTTAAGGAGGTATTTGCGATGAAGAAACTTTCGCTTGGCCTGGTAATAATCCTGGTTGCCGTTTTGGTTCTGAGTGGCCTCGCCGCCGCCCAGAGTTCTCCGGTGCCGGTTCAGAGCGTATCGCTAAGCCGCACAACCATGTCATTAACCGTCGGTAACTATGATTACCTGAGGGCGACAGTAAATCCCGCCAGTGCCACCAACAAAAACGTCACCTGGGCTTCCAGCAACCCCAATGTGGCCTCTGTTGTTGCCACTAGTTCAACTGATGCCAGGGTAACAGCCGTTGCTCCCGGCACAGCAACGATAACGGCTACAACTGAAGATGGCAGTTTTACCGCTACCTGCACTGTTACTGTTACCGCTGCCTCTCCAACTGCTACTCCTTCAACAGGAGGAGCCACCATGCTGGCTTACCTGCTTACAGGAGGCCTGCTGGTCAGCGGAGCGGCTGCACTGAGACGATTTAGTCGCTAGAAATTTACAGCGCGTGTTTTTTATTTTAAACACTGGCATCGATTATTTAACGGGCGCCCCATGTCGGGATGCCCGTTGTTCTATGCGGAGGTTTAAATGGCCCGAAAAAGAAGAAGCAGCAGCAGAAGGTCATTCGGACGAAAAAAAAGATCGCCCGAGACAGTTTTCTGGATCGTCTTCCTGATCATCCTACTCCTGGGCGGCAGCGGTTTTTTCGTTTACAAGTTTTTACTGGACCCGAACAGAACAGCAGCGCTTTACAGCAGCGAGGCTGCAGCCCCCCAGGTTGAACAGTTTGAAGAAGGTTTTCCGGAATGGGTACCGAAAGAACCGGTCACCCATACTAACATTCTGCTGCTTGGCCTTGATAACCACGGCATGTCAGATATTGTTATGATCATCTCTTACGATATGGAAAGCTATGACAGCTCAATTATATCTTTAAAACGTGATACTTTTGTGCCAAACCAGTCCTGGGCCAGGAAGGAATCGGGCCAGGATCACCTGGCCTGGGCCAACAACCGTGGTATGGGAAGCGATGGTGATTTCCATGCCGGGGCCAACCTGGCCGCCTACACTGTTGAAGACCTGCTGGGCATCGATATACACGCTTATGCCAGTATATCTTTTGACGGTTTTGTTGAAATGGTCGACCTGATCGGCGGAGTGGAGCTGGATGTGAACCCCGCTTTTGCCGAGCGCCAGGGCGGCTCACTGCCGACAGGGCTGCAGCGTCTCAACGGCGAACAGGCCCTGATCTATTCACGCCACCGTCAGAACCCGCGCATTCCTGAACCGGGCGCTGAAGACCAGGCTGCCGACAGGGTAATCCGCAACCAGCGTCTGCTGAAGGCTATCCTGGAACAGGGTAAATCGCTCGATAGCGACAAGATCCTGGAAATTATCGAAGACCTGGAGAATAAGTTTTACACCAGCATGGATGACTGGACCATCCTGGAATTGGCCAATATTTTATATAACCAGGGGTTAGATGATATGAAATCGGTTATTTTACCGGGAGAGGGAGTAATGGTTTACCAGGAAAGGATTGACAACGAAACTTATTACTATTATCTTGATTTTACGGAAACTGATCACATCTTACAGGAGCTGGGTCTGAAGTGAGGAAAAAAGTTTACCGCCGCCGCAGGAAAAAAGTACGCCGCAAAAAGTGGCCCTATATTTTAGTTACTGTTGTGCTGGTTATAGCAGGCGGGTTGGCTCTATCGGTAATTCTCGGCTTTAACCCCCTGCTTGAAAGCAGGTTAAGAGCCCAGTTTGGCGAGGACTTCTTCAGCGAATTCGGCATAACCAGACCTGTGGAAGCCGGCGGTGACCTGGAAAGCATTCTCAATAACTACGAACCGGTCTTTGTTTCCCTGCAGGATGAAGCAATCAGCCGCCTGGACGACCTGCTGGAACAGGGGCTTGAAGAATACCGGCGCGAGGAACGCAGGGGAACCCTTGACCAGTTCTCCCTTTCCAATAAATATATCCAGGCGGGCAGGATGCTGGAAAAAAATGTTGACGAGTTATTCTACGACCTGCTGGACAACATGAAAAGTGATTTACTGGCAAACGGCTATTCAACCGATATTGCCGGCGATATTGAAGAACGATATGTTTCGGCTAAGGAAGCGAAAAAGAAAGAGCTGTTTGACCGTCTGCGCAACTACATCTAAGTAAAACCCCACATGATAACTGCCTTTATCAGTGTATTAAATCTGAAACCATGCGGGCAATACTGAGAGCACAGGTTAAACCGGGCGATTCAATACCAAGAAGGTTAATCAAACCGGGCAAACCGCGAACTGATTCTTCCCTGATCACATAATCGCGGAAAGGTTGCCCCGGTCCCGACAGTTTTGGCCGGATACCAGCCATCTCCGGCTCAAGATCGTCCTGATTAATAAAGGGCAGAAATGAAACAACCGCTTCATAAAACTGGCGGGAATGGGCCGGATTAACGCTGTATTCTTCCTGATCAACATAGAGGGTGTTAGGGCCCAGCCGCAGACGGCCGTCCAGCGTTTTAGTAACATGAATACCCAAACCGGTCAGTTCATGCAGGGGCGGAGGGTAAATCAACCTGTTAACCATGGCCGCCCTGCTATAGGGAAGGCTGAAATATTCTCCTTTACATAAATGCTGTTTATAACCGGCTTCTTCCAGGTTTATTCCGGCCAGCGCAGCCACAAAATCTGCCTGCAGACCGGCACAGTTAACTAAAATTGATGTATCAAGCTGGTCAGAGGTACCGTCCGGATTAACAAAGGTAAGTCGGTAACCTTGCGGCCGTTTCTCCAGCGCCTGCAAGCGGTGACAGTAAGCGGGTAAAACCTTGTTTTGCAGGGCAACCTGTTCCAGGCAGGACATCAGGTTGTGCGAATTCACCACGCCTGTTGCAGGTGAATAGAGCGCGCTGATCGCCCGGATATTTGGTTCAAGCTTGTTCACTTCCGCAGCGCTGAGACGTTTTAGATTGCTTACCCCGTTGGCGATGCCGAGGGCTAAAAGCTGATCAAGCGATTCTTCCTCCCCGTGGTTAACGGCAACAACAATCTTTCCGCAGCGGTTAAAGACCACCCCATGCTTGGCACAGAACCGGTAAAGCAAGGCGGCCCCTTCAACACAGAGCCGCGCCTTCAAGCTTCCCGGGGGATAATACATACCGCTGTGCACCACTTCACTATTACGGCTGGAGGTTTCCCTGCCAAAGGTTTCATTTTTCTCGAACAGGGCTGTGGTCAGGTTGGGACAGCGAGATGATATTTCTGCCGCCACGGCCAGGCCAATCACCCCGGCCCCGATTATTACCACATCTACCTGATCTATTTTTTTACTGGTACCCGGCAAAGATCAACTATCCTTTATAATCAGATTTAAAATCTCACCCAACATTTTTTACAGCATCGCGCAGGCGTTCCAGCTTATCCACAGCCTCGCTGGCTGAAGCAGCACAAACCGAAAGATAAAATTTCACCTTTGGCTCTGTCCCCGAGGGGCGCACGGCAAACCAGGAACCGTCATCAAGGGTGTAATGGAGCACCTGCGAACGGGGCAGGTCGAGGGCAAATTCACGCCCTTCAGAAAGATATATACCCACCCCTTGCTCATAATCTTTTTTAACGGCGATCTGCTGCCCGGCAAATAGTGCGGGAAGTTCATGATATGCGGCCACGTGACGGTCAGCCTCGGAAATATCTTTCAGCTCAATGGTCAGAAGTTCTTCGGCAAAATAGCCATGCTGCCGCTGGATCTGTTCAAGGACTTCCAGCAGGGTTTTTCCCTGTTCCTTGTAATAAGCTGTCATTTCGGCTATCAGGTAGGAAGATATGGCCGCATCTTTGTCGCGCACAAAAGTGCCGGTCAGGTAACCGCAGCTTTCCTCGTAACCAAAAACAAAGTTTGGAGTTTCAGCCTCATCATACTGCTGAATCTTTTCACCGATAAACTTAAAACCGGTCAGTGTTTCTACAACCTGCAAACCGTAAGAACGGGCAACACGGCTGCCCAGCTCGCCGGTAACGATTGTTTTAACCAGCACCGGGTTCTCCGGCAGGGCGTTCCTGGCGGCCAGATTGCTGCAAATATATTCGATCAGGAGGGCTCCAACCTGGTTTCCGCTTAAAATAACGTATTCCCCGCTCCGATCTAGCACGGCAGTGCCAACGCGATCGGCATCGGGATCAGTAGCCAGAACAAGGTCGGCACCAACCCGGCTGGCCAGTTTAAGCGCCATATCAAGCGCGGCAGGATCTTCGGGGTTAGGCACCCTGACTGTGCTGAAATCGGGGTCTGCTTTCAACTGCTCGCTCACCAGGGACAGCTCCAGGCAGTTCATTGATTCGAGAAGGCCCGGTATATGAACAGAGCCGGTTCCGTGCAGCGGAGTGTAAACCACCCTGAGACATGTATCGGGATCATACAGGGACAGCGCTTTCACCTGGTCCAGGTAAACACTGTCGTAGGTAGGGTCAATTAATTCCAGCAGGCCGCGCTGTTGCGCTTCCTCCCGGCTGATCACTTTGACATCGCGGAAAATATCCACCTGGTTGATCTCCCTGATTATATCATCCACGAAGGGGCTGACCCCCTGTCCGCCATCGGGTCCGTAAACCTTATATCCGTTGTAAGCGGGTGGATTATGGCTGGCGGTTATCACTATTCCGGCAGCGCACCCCAGCTGACGGGTGGCAAAAGAGAGCAGCGGGGTTGGCCTGGTGCCATCAAAGAGCAGCGCCCTTATACCGTTGGCAGCCAGCACAAGCGCTGCCGCATTGGCAAATTCATCGGAGTGATGGCGGGTATCGTAAGCAATTGCCACCTTTTTAGAGCCGGCCCCGGTCTGCCTGTTCAGGTAATTGGCCAGGCCCTGGGTGGCACGCTTAATCGTGTAGCAGTTGATCCGGTTAAAACCGGGACCGATCAGCCCGCGCATACCCCCGGTGCCAAAGGCCAGTTCACTGCCGAAGTGGCTCTCAATGGCGGCCGGGTCGTTTTCCATCGCCAGAATATCCCTGCGCATGGCCGGGTCGAGGTCAGGCTGGGCAAGCCAGAACTCGAAGCGTTCCCTGGCGGTAAGATTTGGGCGGGTGGCTGAAAACTCAGGAGTACCCTGCTCATTTGAAAACTGAGTATCTTTTGACGCAGGGCTGCTTTCACTGCGCCCGTAGTCATCTTCATAGCGGATAATATCATCTTCACCGAGATAATCACCATTCTGAACCTCGATTAAAACGAGCGGTTCGCTACCCGTATTTTCCATGCGGTGGCGTGCCTGGCGGGGAATATAAGCGCTTTCATCTTTTTTTACGGTGAACTGGCGGTCGTCAACTGTAACCAGCGCTTCCCCTTCAACTACCACCCAGTTTTCAGCTCGGCGGTTGTGGCTTTGCAAGCTCAGGCGGGCTCCCGGGTTGACATTAATCCTTTTAACCTGGTATGTTTCACCCAGTTCCAGGGTTGTATAACTGCCCCAGGGGCGGTAATTGGTCAGGTGTTCTTTCGCTTCCCCGGCATTCTCCTTTTTCAACTGTTCGACAACTAGCCTTACATCCTGCGCTTTATTACGATCACATACCAGCAGGGCATCGGCAGTATCGACAATTACCATGTTCCTGACCCCAACCGTGCCAACCAGGCGCGAGCTGGAATAAATCAGGCTATCTTCAGTATCGAAGGGAAGAACGCGTCCCCTGGTGAAGTTACCCGACTGGTCGCGATTGGCTACCTGGTAATAAGACTCCCAGCTGCCGAGGTCGCTCCAGCCAATCTCTGTCGGGATAACGGTTACTTCCTCTGCTTTTTCGAGAATACCGTAATCGATTGAAATTTTTTCTAAGGCACCGTAAATGTCTTCGAGTGTTTCAATTTGATCAAAGTTAACTTTATCCAGCAAACCGGACATTTCAGGCAGGTGATTCCGGTAAGCTTCCTTCAGGGCACCGACCCTGAATACAAACATGCCGCTGTTCCACAGATACAGGGGATCTTTTAAATATTCCCCGGCTTTCTCGAGATCAGGCTTTTCAACAAATTTTTCAACCCTGCTGACTTTATCACCCAGCTTTTCACCACAGCGGATATACCCGTACCCTGTCTCGGGGTAGGTCGGGCGGATGCCGAAAGTTACCAAACCATAAGATTCGGCAGCCCGGTAACCATCTGTAAGCAGGGCGGCAAACTGCTGCTGATCAGTAATCAGGTGATCAGAAGGCAGAACAGCCATTACAGCATCATCGCCCGCCTCACGGGCAATATACCAGGCGGCGATACCGATGGCCAGAGCGGTGTTACGCGCCTCCGGTTCAGCCAGCAAGCGCACCCCGCTGATTCGTTCGGTGTCAAGCTGCCGTTTTATTTCACCGGCCTGGTCCCTGTGGGTAACTACTATTATCCGATCAGCCTCGCTGACTCCGGTCATAGCCCTGCGAACTGTGTTGATAAATAGGGAAGCTTCCTCCCCTGTTTTGTTCCCGGGTCCGGGATAATCTTCACTTTTTACCGGAAGGGCCAGGTACTGCTTCGGATATAATTCCCGGCTCAGTGGCCAGAGCCTGGTTCCGCTTCCACCGGCCAGAATTACTGCATACATAATCATCACTCCCACAACATAAGACAGGGGACGGTTCTCTGTCTTATCGTTTTAGTTAAGCTGCTCTCAAGCTGATAAAGCAAAATACTAAAATGCTAATAGCCTGATATCAAGGGATAAAACAGAAATTCCTTTAATAAGACAGAGAACCGTCCCCTGTCTTATTTGAGGCCCTGGTGGGCGACAAGGTGTGCCCTGTGCAGGGTTAGAAGCAGGCTAACTATAGATTCGCCACCCTGGTTGCGGTTAACCCCGCCGGGCTGCAGCCCGTCATAACAGGCCCCGCTGCTGAAATCATATAGTGACTGGCGCACATCGTTGTTACCGAAAAACCAGTTGAAAGCCCATTCCATTTTCCTGAGCCAGTTTTCTTCACCGGTCAGCACAAAAGCCTGGTAGCAGGCATCAGCCAGGGCCGCGGCATCGACAGTTTGCTGATCATACTGGGCTTTCTCGCCGTCCCGCCTGTACCAGCCTTCATTGCCGATCAGGGAAAGATGCCCTCCATCGGGGTTGGTTTGAATATCGATCAGCCACTGCAAGCTCTTCAAACCTGTTTGCAGCATTTCGTCATCTTCGAGATAGCTGCCGGTAACAATCAGGGACTGGGAAAGCCGGGCATTATCGTAAGCAACAATATTCTCAAACCAGGGCCAGTCTTCGCCCGCCGTCCTATTGTATAGTTTCATCAGTTTTTCGCCAAGTGAGCTCATAATCTCGCGAACCCTGGTATCACCGCCAAAACGACGCAGGTAATAGTTAGCCCCGATGGCAGAAAAAGCCCAGGCCCGCGGGGAAGTAAAACTGAGCGGCGACTTGATCATACCCTTAAAAAGACGAGTGGCCAGGGCCAGAATATCGTCACTGGTTGGATGAGCAATAGTATAGCCGAGGGCCCAGAGAGTACGGCCGTGGCTGTCTTCCGAGCCGATATCTTCCTGCCAGCGGCGATCAAAACTCATGAAATTGCGCACCCGCTTGTAGCTCTCGCTGTAGGCGTGATTCACAAAACTCATATACGTGGTAAGCAGGGGAAGAATCGCTTCATCTTTAAAGAGCCGCCAGTTCATAACGGCAACGATCAAAGCCCGGGCATTGTCATCAGTGCAGTAACCATGGTTGCGGTCGGGTACGCTGTATGCGGAGTGCTGGAACAGCCCGGTGCCGTCGGTCATTGTCTGCAGGTGGGTCAGGTTAACTTCGGGAAGAATTGCCCGCTCAGTTACATCAACATCACGCACAGACTGGCCGAACAGCTCACTGAAGCTGAAGCGGGCCTGTTCAAAGGCAGTAGCATAGTTACGTGCTACTTCTTTCCAGATCATCTGGCGGCCGTACTGGTAAGATTTTTTCCTCATGCGGTTGCGCAAACCATCATCATTAAGCAGCTCCACCAGGGCCTGGCCCATGCTTTTACTATCGCGGAAAGGTACCAGGCGCCCCCGCTCTTCCGCCAGTAGTTCTTCGGCATATATATAGGGTGTTGACACAATGGCCTTACCACAGGCCAGAGCATAGGCCAGGGTTCCAGAGGTGATTTGTTCGCGGCTGAGGTAAGGAGTTATATATACATCGGTTGCAACAAGAAACTGGACCAGCCTTTCAAGTGAAACATACTGGTTATAAAATGTAACATTATTTTCCAGTCCTTTGTCGCGAACCATTTTTTTCAACTGGTGGCGGTATTCCTCACCATACCTTCGCTTAACCTCGGGATGAGTAGCCCCAAGGATTATATAGAGGGCGTCGGGGTGAACAACAACTACCTCTTCCATCGCCTCAATGGCATATTCCAGGCCTTTACTGGGGCTGAGCAAACCAAAGGTAAGCAGCACTTTCCGCCCTTCAGCCTGAAACTGGTCCTTGTAGTAGGAGGAATCGAGGAAGGGCACATCCGGTGCCCCGTGCGGAACAAGGATAATCTTTTCTTGCGGAACCTGGTAGACCCGGGTCAGGATATCGACCGCAGCCTGGGCCATAACTACCACTGATACAGACTGTTCACATATGCGGACCAGGGTCTGCTTTTGCCCGGATGAAGGTTCCTCCAGAACAGTATGCAGGGTAGTAATTGCCGGCTTTTTCAGGCCCGACAACAAATAGTTTATATAGTTTCCATCTTCTCCGCCGAAAATGCCGTATTCATGTTGAATTGAAACGGCATCGACCGGAGAATGATTGATAAAATCAGCTGCCCGCTGGTAATCGCTCCGGTACTGGTCGCGAATATGAAAGGTCACTTCACTACCGTAACTATAATTGTTATTCCCGTTGTTAAGGGCTACTACCTCAAAATTACTCTGATCACCGTTGTTCTCAGCACTGCCGTAAACTGTTTTCATACTGCTTAAAAGATCCTGGCAGAAGGTGGCAATCCCGCACTGGCGCGGAGGGTAAGTTGAGATAAATGACACCTTAACCGGTTTTAATATGTTTCCCGGGCTCATAAGAATCACCTCGATTTATTTAGTGAAGGCGGGCATGCAGCACAGTTTAACACAAGTCGGTTTGGTAACTATCTTCCCAGTATCTGTTTATAGACACCGATGTAGCGCTCGACCATGAGATCAACACTGAATTTTTCTTCAACATGGCGACGGCAGTCTGGGCGATTAATCTTATCGACCCGGCTAATCGCCTCACGAGCCTCATAAAGGTCATCAACTAAAAACCCTGTTTTCTGATCATTGATTAATTCGGGCATGGAGCCGCGGTTAAAAGCTATAACGGGAGTGCCGCAGGCCATTGCCTCGGCAACGCTTAGCCCGAAAGGTTCATCGAAATTGATCAGGTGCAGCAGGGCCAGAGCCCCACCGAGGACTTCTCCCTTATCATCCGGACCAACTGAGCCGATATAGCGTACCTGGTCGTCATCAAGGTAAGGTTTAACATATTGGTCAAAGTAATTTTGATCCTGGATAATTCCGGCAATAACCAGGGGGATACCTACCTGCTTGGCCAGACGAATTGTTTCATAGGTTCCCTTGTCATGATGAATGCGCCCAAAATAGAGCAGGTAAGGTTCGTCAGCAGGCTTATCCCGGTAGGGGTAGTCGGATACGGGAATGCCGTGGTGAACAGTGGCAATGTAATCTAGATCAGGGTGGCGATCTGACTCGCTGATAGCCACATAATGGGCCCGGCCATTATATTTTCGGTAAACAGGTAGAATCTTCGGCGATGAAAACCCGTGAATAGTTGTCAGGGTAGGGGTTTCAACAAGGGCAGAATAACTAAGCGGCAGAAAATCAAAATTATTATGGATTAAATCAAACTGATCAGCCTCTTCAAAAAGGGCAGATACATGCAGGCATTCCCAAACCTTGGGATCAAGCTCTGTATCTTCCGACCAGGGTCTGGGCACCACATGGCGCAGGACAGCCCCTGTTACAGAGTCGGCGGTGGCATAAAGGGTGACGTCTATACCCCTTTTAATTAACCCCTCGGTTAGCATACTGACCACCCACTCCCATGGCCCGTAATGGCGAGGCGGTGTCCGCCAGGAAATTGGAGACAGCATGGCAATTTTCATATTAAACTTTACAGGCAAAATCCTTCCCCCTCACCATCTTTAGTTGCAAGCAGGTAATCGACAAGCTCTTTCTTTGATGTGGTAGCAAGGCAAACGTTACTATCGGCAGCGCCGTAGTACATATGCAGCTGATCTGTTTCGGGATCTGAGACTATACCGGTGGGGAATGTAACCCCGGGCACATCACCAATTCTCTCGTAAGGCTCCCGGGGGCCGAAAACCCACTGATCACAGCGTTTCAGTATTTTCCACGGTTCTTCCAGGTCGAGCAAGGCCAGGCCAACCCGGTAAAGGCTGCCCGATGCTGTTGCCCGCACACCGTGGTAGATAATCAGCCAACCCTGATCCGTTTCCAGGGGAGGCGGCCCCAGGCCGACCCTGCTGCTGTCCCACCAGCCGGGCCGAACAGGCAGCAATATTTTGTGCTCTCCCCAATGGATCAGGTCGGGTGAAGCGGCAATCCAGATATGGGCTTCACCGCGGATGATCGGGCGGTGAATCAGCACGTAACGCCGACCAATTTTTCGTGGAAAAAGAGAAGCATCTTTGTCCTCCGGCGGCAGCATTGCCCCTCGCCGTTTGAATTTCTGGAGATCTTTTGACAGGGCCAGCGAAACTACCGGCCCGCCCCTGGAGAAAGAAACATAGGTTACTGCAAACTGCTCAAGGTCTTCCAGCCAAACCACACGGGGATCCTCGATACCCCATTTTTCTTCATCATAATCAAAATCAGGCATTATAGTAGGAGCTTGCTCAATATCCCAACCGGAAATGCCGTCCCTGCTGCGGGCCAGCGTGAGGTGGGAAAAACCGCGCAGGTCTTCCACCCGAACCAGGAGCAGGGTTTCGTTATTATACCTGACCGCGCCGGGGTTGAAAGTAGCATTAACCGGGTAAGGCCAGCACTCGGGGGTTAGGATTGGGTTACTATCGCAGCGTTTGAAAAGATCGCCCTGGCGAAGCCGACTACAGTAATCGATCCCTGTCACCCCTTTCAAAAATCACGCCTAAAGATCTGGCTTTAAAGTTTTCATTTGCGGCCTTTACCTTAGCTTTTTGAATATGGCTGTTTTATTCAATTGTTGCACTTCTAAAAATAATTCGCGTTTTTATGATTATTTCCTGCCTGTTTAAAAACAGACTTCCTTACTTTAGTTAAAGAAATATCGCTTGATTTGCTCAAAATTACGTTTAACCGAGTCAGCCCCGGTAACAAAACCCATGTGCCCCGGCAATAAAAGTTCAATATTTTCCAGCTTCATCAATTTATCCACGCTACGGCCCATGGCTTCCATATCTCCACCGGGGAAGTCTGTGCGTCCGATACTATTCTGAAAAATAGTATCCCCGCTAATCAGTGCTTTTTCATCCGGCAGGTAAAAACAGACACAGCCGGGTGAATGGCCGGGTGAACTTATAACCTGAATCTTTTCAGTTAAAACAAGGTCTTTGGCCTTTTGCAAAGGGCCTTCTTCGAGATAAAAATCGGGCTTAATTGAGGAAAGATCCTGGCCTGTGCGGGAACGGTAATGCTGCATAATCCCTTCCAGTATGAAATCGTCAGCCTGGTGAATGCCGACAGGTGCCCCGCTCTTTTCACGGACCAGGCCTACCGATTCGGCGTGATCGGGGTGACCATGGGTACAGAGAATTAAATCAATATCTTCAAGGTTAACTCCATCACCTTTCAAGCGGCTGCTCAACATTTCCAGGCAATTTTCGTTTATTTCGTTCTCGATGTGGCCCGGGTCGAACAGGATAACCTGGCTGCCTTTCAGCAAGTAGCTGTTACAGTTATTTGCCCTTCCTTTCCAGGGATACCAGTAAAGTTTTTCTGATAATTGCATCTTTTACCTCCATCGGGATAGTTTTTTCAGTTACAGCTGAACTCTTAGCGTACCTTTAACCATGATAACATATGCTGACCTGCTTTGGAAAACGGTAATAAGCCGGCCCGGAATCATTGGGGCAGCCCGGCGGGTTGAAGGATTATACAGAAAAAAACAAGAGGCGCGGCATTCTGTCAGCCCGCGCCCCTGTAATCATATATCAACGGCAATACCTGGCTGGCTTGCCGGATTTTTAACCGCTTAAAAAATCCCGAGAATTCGCCCGGCAATCGGCACCCAAACCGCTGTCAGCAAAACGAAGAATACGGTGGTTATCGAACCGCTGACAAACATATCGCGCATGTTGTAATAACCCTGTGAATAGGTAATCAGGGGAACTGCATCAAGGGGTACCAGGAGACAGGCCCCGCCGGTAAAGGCAAGCGGCATAAACAGCAATATCGGGGAAATGCCCATCATCATGGCCATCCCGTAGAGCGGAGCTACCAGGATGGTGATGATCGCCGGGGCAATCGGTATAGCGAGTTTTAGTAATGAAACAAAAATACCGATTACCAGGAGCAATATTAGCAGATCTAAAGAAACAAGTCCGGACATAAACATGTCAATAAACCAGTCCCCAAGTTCTGCTTTAATGGCTGCCTGACCAATCGAAATTACCCCACCAATCATTATTACTGCATTCCAGCTAACATTATGCGAAAACTCATCCCACTTGAGAACGTTGATACCCGGCATGAAAAATAGAATCATTCCGGCCATGGCAACCAGGGTTAAGTCGAGCATGGGCAGCCAGGAACTGGCGATCCACAGGATAATCACGGCTGAAATGATCACCAACACTTTCTTTTCCTGGGAAGACATCTTTGCAGGGATATCATCATTCTCGAGAAAACCGTCAATTACCTTTTGCTCCAAGTCGCTTGGTTTAAATACCTTCAATAGGATAAACCAGCAGATTGGAATCAGGAATATGGTAATCGGAACCCCGAATAGCATCCACTGCAGGAAGCTTACTGTAATACCGGAGTGTTCCTGGAGCAGGTTCAGGGTTAAGATGTTAATTGAACTACCAACGGGGGTCATAATTCCGCCGATCATTCCGGCAAAGGGAATGGAAATCATAATTACTTTACCAAATATGGTCTTATCTTCTCCCATTTCCATCCTGGCCAGCAAACCAAGCGCCAGCCCCATAAAGAGTGAAGTTACCGGTACATTCGACATAATTGAAGAGAGTACGGCAGTACTAAACATGAAAACAAATAGTATTTTACTAACACTATTTCCTGATGCTTTAAGCAACCCTTTAATTAATCTCTGGGCCAAAGGCGTCCCGGTAATCGCCAGGGAAATTGCGAAAGAAGCAATAACAAAAAATACAACCGGGTTGGCAAAGTTGGCAAAAGCAGTAGCCAGGGTGTTAACTCCGAAAATGGGCTGCAGGATCATAACTAACATTGCCGTAACTGAAAGAGGAACAATTTCAAGTATCCAGAGGATCAAACCGATCAGCAGAATCCCCAGGGTATTAAAGGCCAGTTCTGATAACCCAAACATAGGCGGGGAAAATACAGTAATAAAAAAAACAGCCACCGCCGCGATAAGACCAATTGCTTGCTTCGTTCTCATAAAAAAATTCGCTCTCCTTTGCTTTATCTATAGTCTGTGTAACCTGTTGTGATGCAATAAGTTCAAACCATTAATTATTATACATCAATTAATTAAACAGCCTGGTATTTATTCCTTTATTGTTATATTGCAAGGTTCATGCCAGCCTGGCCAAAATTTTAAAAGAAGCTGATACAGCGCAAATCTGCAACTGTACCGGAAAAGATACAGGCCAAGAGGAAAGGAATAAAAGAAAAATGAACCGATCAAGGTTCATTGAAATGCGGAACAACCTGATTAATTCACAAATAGGTTCATTTTAGCAATCAGATTTTAACGTGGCCTGTTGACCACGCCGGAACAGATACAAATATAGTTTTGAGTCCGGCACACCTGATCAGGTGGTGTGCCGGACTGTTCTATGTTTCACCCTCCCGCAACCGGGGGAAAGATGGCCACCTGATCGCCATCTGTTAACTTGTGGTTAAACGGGCGAGCTTTATGCCTGATGAAAACCTGTTTTACTTCACCCTTTTCCAGACCCAGTTGTAAGAGTAGTTCTTCAACCGTCGCCCCTGCAGCGATTTCTGCCGAAAATGGGTTGTTGCCCTGTCCTTCCGGGTTATATTGCGAAAGGGTAGCATAAAGCCTTACCTTAACTTCCATTAATATCTTACCTCGTTAGTTAATCCCAGAAGGAATCCAGTTCTTCGTCTGTAACATCCCAAACCTGGTTGTGTGGAGGTAGTTTTTCATATTTCATAAACTCCGGCATCCGGTCGCCTTCTTTTCCAATACCGGCTCTCATGTTAAAGTCCCTCTCTATGCGCAGGATATCGTTACCGATTCGCAGCACATCGTCACCGGTATACTTGGTTCCCAGCATGCCGTTAACCGCATTAATTGCGCCCTCGTAACCGCTGTCAATATCCAGGATGGGAAAAGCGATGAAGATACAGTAACCGGCAGCATCAAGGAATGCAGTAGTATCCTGAAAAGCCTTGGACAAGCCGACTTTATCTTTCTTTACAAGTGGATCAGCTTTACCACCAACAGCAAGAATCTCGGGGGCAATGGTGTAACCGGCGGTGTGATCTGCTCCCATTGTTGAGGTAGCGTAGGTAACACCAATGCCTTTTACCGCACGTGGTTCGTAGGCTGGCATACCCTGACGCTTAACGCAGGGGATACGGGTAACCCCGTAAGCTTCGCCGGTGAACTGGGCGCCCTGGCCGAGAATATGACCAAGGGGAGTGCGGTTGCGTATTTCCTCCATCATTTTAATTGCTGCCTGACCGTCACCAAACTCGGCCAGACCGGCCTCCATGGCAACGCCGATAGTAACGCCGGCTTCAATAGTATCAAGACCAAGATCGTTACATTGCCATACTAATTCACCCACTACATCAAGATCGTCGATGCCGCAGTTAGCACCTAATGACCAGATCGATTCATATTCAACACTGGTTACGATCTTACTGCCGTCTTCCATCGGGTATACGGTGGAGCAATTGATGATGCAACCGGGGTGGCAGCGGTGGCCCATCATCCCGCCATCACGTTTTTGGGCTGCTTCGGCCAGCGCTTCACCACTGATTTTTGAAGCTCCTTCAAAAACACCACTGCTGAAATTGTTGGTGGGCAGGCCGCCGGCTTCATTAAGGATGTTGATCAAAACTGCTGTGCCGAAACTGTTCAAAGCGCCACCTCGCTTGGTGACATCGTGGGCCAGAATTGCATCAGCCAGTTTTTTTTGTCCGGACTTAAGCAGTTCGTCATCTGCCGGGGTGACCCCGGGAGCATCGGTATCATCAAGAACAATTGCCTTCAAACCTTTACTGCCCATAACAGCACCCAGACCACCACGCCCGGCATAACGGGCTGCCCTTCCTTCAGGGTCGTTAAATGCAATTCCGGACATGGTCATTTTTGCCTCTCCGGCAGGACCATTCACGACGAAAGCTGTTTTATCGCCAAATTTGTCCCAGAGCATTTCTCCGGTTTTATAAGCGCCCAGACCGGCAAGATCTTCTGCCGGTTGCAATTCACCGCCATTTACATCAATTTTTAACAGCCAGCTTTTTCCATCTTTTACAACACCTTCAACAACCAGGGCTGCAAAACCCATGCGGGCAAGTTTCTGTGAAAATGGTGTGCCGGCGTTCGCTTCCTTGATACCCCCGGTGAGGGGTGATTTTCCACCAACCGAAATACGTCCAGAGTTTGGCGCACGGGTTCCGGATAAAATACCAGGAGCAAAAACCAACTTGTTATTCGGCCCCAGGGGATGACAGTCTGCCGGTACCTCATCGCTAACCATCAATGAGCTTAACCAGCGTCCGCCCTTACCTTTGTACTTCTCCGGTAACGGTTCAACCGTCACCTTTTTGTCTGACATATTGACGCGAACAAGCTTATCCATACGAGCTCCTCCTTCAATTTTTCTATTCGAATCTATATCTATTAAAATGAATCCGAAAAGGTGAACTTGAAAGAAACACGCGACAGAATTATTTGTTTAAGTATAACATAATACTGAATTATCGGTCAATTATAGTTATTGTTAAATTAGTTTTAAATTTTTGGGTTAATAATTAGACATTTAAGAAGAAACGCAGCAGGGCAATGATTACCATACCGGAGAGAACCGTGGCAAAGAGGTTACGTGTAAACAGGGCTATGGCGAAGACTGGAACAGAAACCCAGAAAATCGGGTTTGATGATAAAGCCAGGTCAATTGTGCCAGAGGGGGCAAAGAGGGTTGGTGCCAGCAGAGCGGACAGGACTGCTACCGGTACGTAAGAGAGAAAGAGCACCACCGGTTTGGGCAGTTTACGCCTGGAAAGAAACAGCACGGGCAGCAGCCGGGGGATAAAGGTAACAATTGATGTCAACAGTATTAAAAGGGTAATTTCAGGCATTGTCTTTCCTCCCGTTTTCCCCGTTTATATTAATAGCGGCAGAACCATTTTCTTCCCTGCTGTGCAGGACAGCACCGACAGCAGCAGCGATTACCGTGGCAAGGATGATGTAAAGCTGGTTCAAACCGAGCAGGAAAAAAACCAGACCCAACGCGGCAGCTAAAATTGCTATTAAGATGTGGCGCCTCTTTTCAAGCTGCATCACGAGCAGGGCAATAAACATGGCCGGCAGGGCATAATCAATGCCATAGGCGTTTGTATCGAAGCGGAACAGGCCGCCGAGCCAGGCCCCGAGGGCAGTGCCGGTTATCCAGGCCAGGTGGGCGGAATGATTCAGGGCAAAAAGCTGGTTGGCCGGAGGAACTCCGTTTTTACGAAAATGGGTGGAGTGAACGGCAAAAGATTCGTCGGTGATTTCATAGCTGAAAATAGCTTGCTGCAAGCGGTTCAGTTTACCCAGGTAAGGAGCCAGGTAAGCGCTCATCAGCAGGTGGCGCAGGTTTACCATAAACACAGTCAGGGTAATTGCCGCCACTGTAGCCCCGGATGCTATCATGCCCACAGCTATGAGTTGGGCCGAGCCGGCATAAAGAAACAGGGACATGGCCACCGCATTGACAATGCTTAAATCCGCGGTAGAAGCCAGAACCCCGAAGGCAAAACCGATGGGCAGATAACCGAGGATTATAGGAACAGCCCTGACCGTTCCGGCCAGGGCTCCTTTTCGCGGGTTTGATTGTTCTATCTCTTTTTCATTTATCTCTGCAGTCAAGCAATCACCTTTACCAGTAGCAATTCAAGTTTATGTCAGTTTAAACACCGTATCAGTTTCCCTGACTCTATCCTTTACTTTCAGACCGACAAGATCACCGGGACGGGCTTCCTCAATACTTTGGTGTTCAACCTGCATTGACTTAACAATTTGATCGATGTCGGTAGTTGAACCGACAATAGCTATGCGATCCCCTACCTTCAATTCACTGTCAAGCTGAATGATGGCCACACCAATTTTACTGTAGAAATGCACTACCCGGCCAATTTCCTGTCGCTCCATGGCAAATAGCACTTCCTTTCGGAGTATTTTTTATGCTATTCGCCACCCGGGGGTAACGTTCCTCCAAGCTTTGGGAAAGATATTTTAAAGATCATTTTTACGGTTAGCAAACTCAACAGGATTAGATATACTTATCAATCTTTTCAGAGAGGGTTGCCTTGTTCATAGCCCCGGTAAAACTTTCAATCACCTGGCCACCCTTGATCAGGAACATGGCAGGAATACCCATTACCTGGTATTTCTGAGCCAGGTCAGGATTTTCATCAACATTTACTTTAACAACTTTTAGACGGCCATCATTGGCGGCAGCAACCTCTTCAAGAACGGGTCCGAGCATCTTGCAGGGGCCGCACCAGGGTGCCCAGAAGTCAACCAATACCGGCAGGTCAGCTTTCAAAACCTCCTGGTCAAATTGTGCTTCATTAATCTCCATTACTGCTCCAGCCATTATAATCTCCTCCTCACTATGGTTTTTAAAAATAATAATTTTTCTTTGCTATAACTAAAAACATTCTACACCAGGCCGGTAGCGGGGGTCAATGATATATTACAAAATTAGAATATACTAATTATTTCTCCTGCTTTACTAGAGCAGGCGCAGTTTTTTCACTGAAAACTTAGAGCGGGCAGCAAGGTATTCTGCCGTTGAAATACGCCTGTTAAGTTCCGGGTATGCGTCTGCCCTGTAGGCCGGGTGATACTGGGCCATCACATTAACAGCGCAGTGTGGCGATATTTCTTCATACAAAAACCGTGATATTTCTTCACTGTTGCAAATATCGCCAGGCAGCACCAGATGGCGAACAAGAAGACCGCGCCGGGCCAGGCCTTTGCTGTCTACCTGCAGGTCTCCAACCTGCCGCTGCATTTCTGCCAGGGCATTTTTTAGCCGGGAATAATAGTCGGATACCCCCGAATACTTTGCCCCGGCAGCATCTGAACCGTACTTGGCATCGGGCATGTATATATCAATAAACCCTTCCAGGAGAGCAATCATTTCAACTGACTCATAGCCACCACAATTATATACTACAGGTAACTTCAAGCCCCTGCCGGCGGCCAGGTCAATAGCACGGGCAACCTGGTATATATAAGGGGTGGGAGTAACCAGGTTGATATTGCTGCAGCCCAGTTTCTGCAGGTAAAGCATCCTGTCTGCCAGTGCAGAGCTGTCTTCTGTTACCCCGCCTTCAACAGCGCGGCTGATTGTCCAGTTCTGGCAAAAAAGGCATTCCAGGTTACAATGACTGAAAAAAATTGTTCCCGAACCACTCTCGCCAACCAGTTCGCGTTCTTCTCCATAATGGGGACCAAAACTGCTGACTACCGCTTCTGAAGGCGCAGCGCAAAAACCTTTTTCACCTTTAAGCCGGTTGACCCTACACTGCCTGGGACAAAGAACACAGCTCTCCATGGCCAGGCGCAGTGCGGTGAGCTGGGACGAGACTGCAACCGGAGATAATTTGAGGTAGGCAGGCAACCAGTGGTTTTGATCTTCTCTCACTTTTACCCCCCCGCAGCGATTGGTTTGTGGTATCCTTATTCTAACACACTATTTTAGGCAAACGGGCAGGAATGCAGCCCCGTTTTATTGAATTGATTTTTTTATGTCCGATCTGTTTTCTTCCGGACCGGACCCAGATATATAAGAATAAATATTAAATGCCGGGAGACTTGAAAATGTGGAACTACAAGTATGAAGCAATGGATAGGCATAAACTGGAGGTAAAGCAGTTTCTGCGGCTGAAGCAAACCCTGGAAAGAGTTTACCAACTGGTTCCCTTTTATCACAAAAGGTTCAGGGAAGCGGGAATAGAACCGGGTGATATTCGTTCCCTGGAAGATTTGCAGCGGCTGCCCTTTACCATTAAGGACGACCTGCGTGACAATTACCCCTACGGCCTCTTTACCGTGGACCTGGGCGAAGTGGTTAGAATTCACTCCTCTTCCGGGACAACCGGTATCCCCACCGTGGTCGGTTACACAAAACACGACCTGGAAGTGTGGTCGGAACTGATGGCGCGCACCCTGACCGCCGGGGGAGGCTCCAGCGAATCGGTTGTGCATATTGCGTACGGATACGGCCTTTTCACCGGGGGGCTGGGTGCTCACTACGGCGCAGAAAGAATCGGGGCCACAGTTGTCCCAATTTCGGGCGGTCAGACCCGGCGCCAGGTTAAAATGATGCGTGATTTAGGTACCACCCTGCTGGCCTGCACTCCCTCATATGCCCTTTATATTGCTGAAACGATGGAAGAAATGAACCTGTGCCCCACCGATATGCAGCTTAAATCGGGCGTATTCGGGGCTGAACCGTGGTCGGAAAATATGCGTAAGGTAATCGAAGAAAAACTGCAGATCGATGCTTATGATATCTACGGACTGAGCGAAATAATCGGGCCCGGGGTCGGTTATGAATGCCCGGCCAAGGCAGGGCTGCATATCAGCGAAGACCATTTTATTGCCGAAATTATCGACCCGCTGACTGAAGAAGTGCTGCCGGACGGCACAACGGGTGAACTGGTAATTACCACGATCAGCAAGGAAGCGCTGCCCATGATCCGCTACCGCACCCGTGATATAACCACCCTTGACCGTAAAACTTGTTCCTGCGGACGCACCCATGTGCGGATGGCCAAGGTTAGCGGACGCAGCGACGACATGCTGATCATCCGCGGAGTCAATGTTTTTCCGTCCCAGGTCGAAAGTATCCTGCTGGAACTGGGCGAAACTGAACCGCATTACCAGCTGGTGGTCGACCGCAGCGGCACCCTCGACACCCTGCAGGTAATGGTAGAGGTATCGGAGCAGATGTTCTCCGACCAGATCCGCGGCCTGGAAACCCTTGAAAACAAGATTCGCCTGGAGATCGACAACCTGCTGGGCGTGGCCGCTGATGTTAAGCTGGTTGAACCGAAAAGCATTCCCCGCAGTGAGGGTAAAGCGCAGCGGGTAATAGACAGAAGAACCCGTGATTAATTCATCAATAGAGAACAATTATTGTGAGGAGGTTTTAAAATGATCAATCAAATATCAGTATTTCTCGAAAATAAGTCGGGAAGACTGGTGCGCATTGCCCAGGTTCTCGGGGAAGCCGGCATTAACATTCGCGGGCTCTCCATCGCCGACACCTCTGATTTCGGCATCCTGAGGATGATTGTCGACCAGCCTGACCGGGCCATTGCCGAACTGAAGGATAAAGGTATCATGGCCACGGTAACCGAAGTAATCGCCATTGAAGTTCCTGACACCCCCGGGGGACTGGCCAAGGTACTGGCTTACATGAATGATGCCGGCATCAACATCGAGTATCTATATTCATTTATTGAAAAGCCTACTACTAACGCCATTATCATGATGCGGGTTGAAAGGATAAACGACGCCCTTGAGGTTTTGAAAAAACACAACGTGCCGATTGTTGGAGACGACAGAATCTACAGCTTTTGACGCGGTTTACGGGAGTGGTAATAAAAAATGAAAAACGATTATATTTCACCTGAAGAGCGAACTGCCCTGCAGAAAAAAGGATTGCTGCAATCTGTAACTCACGCTTACAACAACAGCGCTTTTTACCGGAAAAAGTTCGATGCGATAGGGATCAGCCCGGAGGACATAAAAACCTTAGAGGATTATACTAAAATACCTTTTACAACCAAGCAGGACCTGCGCGACTGTTATCCCTACGGGATGGCTGCCGTTCCCCTGGGCAAAATTCTGCGTATTCATGCCTCCTCGGGAACTACAGGCAAACCTATTGTAGCCGGTTATACCAGGCGCGACCTCGACGATTGGTCGGATTCAGTGGCCCGGGTTTGCGAAATGGCCGGGGTTACAGAAAATACTATCGTCCAGATATCTTTTGGCTACGGACTCTTTACCGGTGGTTTTGGCTTGCATTATGGCCTGGAAAAACTCGGTGCCACCGTGGTACCCTTTTCAAGCGGTAATACGGAGCGCCAGCTTTCCCTGATGAAAGATTTTAAAACGGAAGCACTGGTCAGCACTCCCTCCTTTGCTCTCTATATGGCGGAAACAGCGATTGAGCTCGGGTACAACCCTGCTGATTTTGGCCTGAAAACTGGCCTTTTCGGCGGTGAACCCACATCCGACGCCATGCGTGAAGATATTGAGAAACAATGGGGTCTTAAAGCCACTGTTAACTACGGGTTGACCGAGGTAGTCGGGCCGGGAATCGCAGGCGAGTGCCACTGCGGCGGGGGCATGCACCTCCTGGAAGATACTTATTATCCTGAAATTATTGACCCTAAGACCGGGGAAGTGCTCGAGGAAGGGGCAAGCGGCGAACTGGTTTTGACCCCGCTCTGCAAGGAGGGATTCCCGGTGCTGCGCTACCGCACCGGAGATATAACCCGTTTCATCAGCGAACCCTGCGCCTGCGGCCGCACAACCCGGCGAATTGATTACATCACCGGACGCAGTGATGATATGATTATCATCAAGGGAGTAAACATATTCCCTTCGCAGATAGAAGAAGTTCTGGCCGGTTTCACGGAAGTATCACCCCATTACCGGCTGGTGCTTTACAAGCAAAAAGGTTTTATGAAGGATCTCGAGATCCAGGTAGAACTGACCCCGGAAGGTTTTTCCGACCGCTACAAGGAGCTTGAAGCCCTGGAAAACCGCATCCGGCGCTACCTGCGTTCCACCCTTTCCCTGGCGCCGAAAATTAAACTGCTCGAGCCAAAATCGCTGGAACGCAGCACTGGTAAAACCAAGCGCGTTATTATCAAAGAAGTTGAATAAGACAGGGGACGGTTCTCTGTCTTATCGTTCAAAGAGGGAAAGCTATCTTCTTTAAGACCCTGTTTTGCCTTTATTGAGTTGAGTTGTTGATAAGACAGAGAACCGTCCCCTGTCTTATGAAGATGAAAGCGAGGTAATGTAATTTGAGTGATGAACGAGTGATTGTGACCGGCAACGAGGCCATTGCCCTCGGCGCTTATGAAGGCGGGGTGACGATAGGAACCGCCTACCCGGGCACACCCAGCACGGAAATTCTTGAAAACCTGGCCCGTTACCCCGGGGTTGACTGCAACTGGTCGCCAAATGAAAAAACCGCTCTCGAAACTGCAATAGGCGCTTCCATGGAAGGGACGAGGGTGATAGTTACCATGAAGCACGTGGGAGTTAATGTGGCCGCCGATCCGCTGATGACCCTATCCTACACAGGGGTTGGGGGAGGATTGGTTTTAGTTTCAGCCGATGACCCCGGCATGCACAGTTCGCAGAACGAGCAGGACAACCGCCACTACGCCCGCTTTGCCAAGATTCCCATGCTGGAACCGGCCGATAGCGCCGAAGCGCGTGATTATGTTGTTTCCGCCCTGGAGATGAGTGAAAAATTCGATACCCCTGTTATGCTGCGCACCACAACGCGCATATCGCACTCCCGCAGCACACTGGTGCGTGGAAAGCGTCAGGAGGTAACAATATCCGGTTTTAAGAAAAACCCGGTCAAGTATGTTATGCTGCCCGGGTTTGCCCGGTTGCGCCATCCGATCATCGAGGATAGGCTGATCGCACTGCGTGAAGAGGCTGAAAAGAGCCCGTTGAACCGCATTGAGGAAGGTAGTTCCAAGCTTGGCGTGCTCTGCAGCGGTGTCGTTTACCAGTATGCCCGCGAAGCTCTGCCTGATGCCACTTTTCTGAAACTTGGTTTCAGCCATCCGCTGCCGGAAAGATTGGTCCGCCGTTTTGCTTCGATGGTTGATCAGATCATTGTTATCGAAGAGCTCGACCCCTTCTTTGAAGAGCAACTGCTGACGATGAACCTAGATGTTCCGGTCAGGGGCAAGGAGCTGTTCGGTCCGCTTGGCGAAATTGGAGCTGAAATAATTCGTGAAAAGGTTCTAAATCAAAAGAATGAACCGCTTTCCATTCGTGAGAATATTCCCGGGCGCCCCCCGGTTATGTGCCCCGGCTGCTCGCACCGCGGGCTGTTCTATACCCTGAAAAAAATGAAACTGAATGTGATGGGCGATATTGGCTGTTACACGCTCGGTGCACTGCCTCCACTGGAAGCAATTGATGCCTGTATCTGCATGGGTGCCAGCATCGGGATGGCTCATGGCATAGTCAGGGCCAATCCATTATCCTACGACAAAACGGTTGCCGTTATCGGTGACTCCACCTTCCTTCATTCGGGGATAACAGCACTGCTCGACCTGGTATACAACCAGGCCCCCGTTACCGTGCTGATCCTGGACAACAGTATTACGGCGATGACCGGTCACCAGAACCACCCCGGAACGGGAACAAGCCTGCAGGGTAAGGAAGCCCCGGCTGTTGATATTGAACAACTCTGCCATTCGGTTGGGGTAAAAAGGGTTAGTGTAATTGATGCTTTTGATCTGAAGGAGTTGAAAGCTAAGCTGAAGGAAGAGCTTGCCGCGAAGGAACCTTCTGTTCTGATTGTCCGCCGGCCCTGCGTCTTCCTGATTAGCGAATTCGACCAGCCTCTCTATGTTGACAGCGATTCCTGCACGGGCTGCGGAACCTGTATTAAACTGGGCTGCCCGGCCCTGAGCCTGAAAGATGACAAGGCCATCATCAATAGCACCATCTGTAATGCCTGCGGGCTCTGCATGCAGCTCTGCCGTTTTGAGGCGATCAAACCTGCTGACGGAAAGGGCGGTGAATGATATGACTGTAAAAGTTAAAACGGATATTTTAATTGCCGGCGTTGGCGGTCAGGGGACCATTTTAACAGGAAGGGTAATCGCCTCGCTGGCTATTGCCGAAGGGCTGGACGTTAAAACGGCTGAAACGCACGGTATGGCCCAACGCGGCGGCAGCGTGATTACCCACGTGCGCATCGGCGAGAAAGTTTTTTCTCCCCTCATCCCTGAGGGAGATGGCGACATCCTGATTTCTTTTGAAAAACTGGAAGCGCTGCGCTGGCTGCCCTTTCTTTCACCCCGGGGCACGGTTATTGTTAACACGCAGGAACTGGAGCCCCTTCCGGTTCTAACCGGACAACTAAACTACCCGGACAGCATCCTGGAAGAAATAAAGACTAAAGTTGGCAAATTGATCGCGGTAGATGCTCTTTCTATTGATCCGGTCTCTCAGAACCCGCGCATGGTCAACACTTTTCTACTGGGTATCCTGGCCCGGAACATGCCTTTTAAGAAGGATAAATGGTTAAAAGTTATGGAGCAGGAAATTAAGGCAAAACTGGTTGATATTAACAAGCTGGCTTTTGAAGCAGGTTGGCAGTACGCCGCAGAATAAAGCATTTTACTGGAAAAGGAAAAACTCGAGATCATGTTAGTCACGGTCTCGAGTTTTTTTGCTAACAGGATACTGATATCCGCTTATTTGGGCCCGTGGGGCAGATCGGCACTAACTTTAAGTTCTTTAACCACATTCCGGACCACTTCATCCAAACTGGCAGAGCGCTCGCTTTCCAGGACGGCGGCTTGATGGTTTTCCAGGATATCCTGAACTTTTTCACGGGCGCGGTCGAATACTGTTGTGCTTCCCTCATCTTCCCAGTTTTTACGATCATGCCGGTCGATTACTTTCGACGGCATATAGGGCTCGGTCCTCATATATTTCATGGTCAGATCGGTTTCGAGATAAACCCCGCCCGGCCCAAGTTCTTCAATTAAATCAACCGCCATTGTTTCTTCGTTAATTTCAATCCCGCGCTGGGCGCGCAGGGCCATGCCACAAATATCGTTATCAATCACCAGCTTCTCCAGGCTGAAGGTGTTGACAAAATCAAGCGCCCCGGCCCCGGAAATTATATTGATTCCGGCCAGCTGGGCAATGATTCCACTCATCCCGGATTCAAGCCCGGCCTGCATATCGACAACCTTGGAATCGCTGAGAGCAGCATAAGTGTGGGTCGGCAGGTCGAAGTATTTACCCATCTGCGAATAGGCAGCTGAAATTATTGTCGCCTCAACGGCGCTCATCGGGGTTGTACCAAAACGCATGTCAAACTGCACCGGTGCCCCACCGTAAACCACCGGGGTTCCGGGGTTGACACACTGGGCCAGCACTATTCCGCTCAACGTTTCAGCGGTATGGATAATTAGTGAACCGGCCAGGGTAATTGGGGTTCCCGCTCCGGGCATTGGCAGTGATATCAACTCCTGGGGCAGGTAGTTGCGGGCACAGTCAATAATGTTCTGTGAGCTGATGTGGGTCCATTTCAGGGGTGGAGAAGGACAAATGTCAAATATGGCCCGTGGTTTTTCACGCAGCTGCTCCTCCCCCCCGGCCACAGCAGCGAGCATATCGCGCATATGTCTTACCCCTTCAACGCTGAAAGCACCTGTTATAATTGCTTTCGGTGAGTTCTTCAAACAAAGGTAGAGGCGGTAACTGTCGCCGATCATCTCGGGAACATCATAGCAAACCACCGAAGTGGACTGCAGGTGTATATTTTCGAGCACATCATTAACCCGGCTGATTTTTACCAGGTCGTCGGCAACCGACTTGCGCACAGTCTGGCCGTCGGATTCCATAAACTTGATCAGCGAGGAACCGGGGTCAAAGTGCGAACGGGTGCCACCCATATCGGCTGCCAGTTCACCCTCACGGTTATATATTTTCAGCTCTGCAGGCGTTCTTTTTACAGCGTAATCAACCATCCCCGGGGTGATTTTGGCCACATGCCGTTCAAAATCAACATCGGCTCCATGATCACTGAGGATTTTCAGAGCTTCCTCCGATTCAAACTTAACACCGGTATGTTCGAGAACATGCAGCGCTTTCTCGTGGATGAGTTTAATTTCTTCCTCGCTTATCATCCGCAGTTTCGGCTGACCGGCAAATGTATATTTTCCCATGGTATTCTGATACTCCTTATTATTTTACTCTTTTACTGTCGGCTCCATCGCTACATGCTTGCCGTTTAACAGCGAGGAAACCCCGACATCATACTGATTATGTGTTCCACCACAGAGCGGGCACGGCTGGTGTGGATCAACCTGGCGCGGCGGTTCGGTGTATGAATATAAACCACCCTCGAAATTACGCACCACGATCCGGTTGGTGCCCTGGCTAATCAGGTACTGGGGCATAACCGGAATTTTACCGCCACCGCCCGGCGCATCAACAACAAAAGTTGGTATACCGAGGCCGGTGGTATGGCCGCGCAGGCTTTCAATAATTTCAATTCCGGTTGCCACCGATGTGCGGAAATGCTCAATGCCCTGTGATAGGTCACACTGATAGATATAGTAAGGCTTAACCCTGATCCGCAGCAGTTCATGCACCAGTTTCTTCATCACCTGCGGACAATCGTTTACCCCGGCCAGTAAAACAGATTGATTCCCGAGGGGAATACCGGCATTGGCCAAACGGGCACAGGCAGCCTCGGCTTCAGGGGTAATCTCTTTGGGGTTATTAAAGTGCGTGTTCAAATAAACAGGATGATATTTTTTCAACATGGCACACAGCTCTTCGGTTATGCGCTGGGGCATAACAACGGGGGTGCGGCTGCCAAAACGAATCATCTCAACATGCGGGATTGCCCGCAGTTCAGCAAGAATTCTCTCAATAACCTCGTCAGGAATCAGTAATCCGTCACCCCCCGAGATTAAAACATCTCTCACGGCAGGGGTACGGCGAACATAATCAATGGCTGCTTCAATCTGATCGCGAGTGCGGGCATTATCTGTTGCCCCGGCCATGCGGCGCCGGGTGCAGTGACGGCAGTACATTGAGCACTGGTCGGTCACCAGCAGTAAAACCCGGTCGGGATAGCGATGGGTCAGACCGGGAACAGGCGAATCGACATCTTCGTGCAGGGGATCGGCCATATCGTAATCCGACCAGTGAGTTTCGTGCACTGAAGGAACAGCCTGCTTACGCACCGGGCAGTTTGGATCTTTCGGATCGATCAGGGTAGCATAGTAGGGGGTTATCGCCATGCGAAAATGTTTCAGGCACTTATCTACCCCTTCCGCCTCCTCATCCGTAAGCTCAATCACCTGCTTCAGCTGATCAAGGTTGGTAATACGGTTGCGCACCTGCCAGCGCCAGTCGTTCCACTGCTCCTCGGTAGCATCTTTCCAGAGGGGTATTTCCCGATAATCGCGCATAAATAAGACTCCTTTCAACAATTATAATATTGAACATCGTCGATATAACTGCCTGTCCAGCTATTATTGTTTCAGATTCAGTTCGTAGGCCACAGAATCAGTTGAAAAACCGACTTTCTCATAGAGCCTGCGGGCGGCATCGTTTTCTACCAGGGCGTTCAATTCAAGCCTGGCCAGCTTTTTTTCGGTAGCAACGGCAATGATATGGCTAACTAATTTTTCTGCCAAACCACGCCCGCGATAGTCGGGATCAACCACCACATCTTCGATGTGACCGTACCAGTTGTCATTCCAGGTAGAATAGTGGCCGAGGTGTAAGCTCGCAGTTCCGGTTATCACACCTTCGACAAGAACGATAAAAATGAGGACTTTATGAGGATGCTCCACGGCATAGTGGAAACTCTGTTGTAAAATTTCAGGCGAAGCTTGTTTGTTGTAAAACTTTAGCAACACAGTCCAAAGACGGCAAACGGCTTCTTCATCTCCCAGTTCGGCCTGCCTGATTTCCATGCAGCTCTTCCTTTCCGGGCATCATCAAGATTGCCACCTTAACCATTGTAACAATATCCGGGACGAAGGTAAATCATTTTTTCTTTCTACCGGCATTAATTAGTATAACAAAGAGGAAAATAATAAAAAACCGGCCCGCAGGCCGGTTTTTTATTAACTGGTTTACCTTCTAACAAACCGGTAAACCTATTTCTTCGATGCTTCGATAACCTCTGCGTTAGCTGTCGGCTTACCAACAAGCCTGACAAAGACGATCAGCACTATAATACCGAGAACAATAGAAATTAACGGATGTACACCCAGACCGGCCGGAATAAAACCAAATACACCGGCTACAATTGCCCCGGTGAGGGCATAAGGAATCTGGGTGCGCACGTGGTCGATATGGTCTGCACCGGCACCGGTTGACGATAAAATGGTGGTGTCGGATAAGGGCGAGCAGTGGTCACCGAAGATGGCCCCGGTTAAAACAGCAGCCAGGGTCGGGACCAGGAATGCTTCCCCACCAATAGCCGCGGCAATGGGAATTGCCAGCGGTACAACAATACCCATAACTCCCCATGATGTGCCCATGGCAAAGGCCATGAAGCAGGAAATGAGGAAAATGAGCAACGGCAGGATCACAATGGAGATACCGGAGCGTTCAACCAGCCCAATCAGGTAGTCAGCAGCTCCAAGTTCACCGGAAATATAGCTGAGAGCCCAGGCCAGAACGAGGATTATCAACGCCGGGAAAACCGACTTGGCCCCGTTGATCAGGGTGTCAACAGCTTCCTGCAGGGGAACAATTCTCTGCACCAATACCATAACCAGGGTGACGAGTGCACCAAGGCTGGATGCCCAGAGCAACACCACGCTGGAGTCGGCATCGCCAAAGGCGTTCATCAGGCCAACCTCAGCTCCTCCACCGGCTATGTAAAGACCGACGAAGGTGGCAACAATAATTACCACAACCGGTACAACAAAGTTATACCAACGCATCGGGGTGCCTTCCTTCGGCTGCAGAACTTCGGTGTCTGTTGCCGAAAGCGGAGTTGCCCCGTCGCGAAGCAGTTTGCCTTCAGTACGGGCCCTCACTTCGGCATTATACATGGGGCCGTAGTCTTTCATGGTGATTGCCAGAATCAGGACCAGGGCAATGGCAAAGATGCTGTAGAAGCGGTAGGGAATACTCTGCAGGAAGATCAGGTAAACCGGAACATTATCCATTCCAATCGCTGCAAAGCCTTCTCCGATTACACCGAGCTCGAAGCCAATCCAGGTTGAGATCAGGGCTACCGTGGCAATCGGCGCCGCGGTGGAGTCAATAATGTATGACAGTTTTTCCCTCGAAACCTTAACGGCATCGGTAATCGGGCGGGCAGTGTTACCGGCTATAATACAGCTGGAGTAGTCATCGAAAAAGATGATCATTCCCATTAGCCAGGCAGCAATCATTCCGCCGCGAGCCGTTTTAGCTTTCTTGGTCAAAGCGGTGGCAATTGCCTGAGCCCCGCCTGCTTTAGTTACAAGACCTAAAGTACCGGCGATGATCATGGTAAAGATCAGGATTGCCGCATACCAGGGATCAGCTGCACTTTCAAGCATATAAGTATCAATAGAACGGAAGAATCCATCAATGGGACTGGCATGAAGAATGGAAGCACCAAGCCAGACCGCGATAAACAGTGAAATAATAACCTGGCGAGTAGCAATGGCCAATACGATAGCTAAAATCGGTGGTAAGATAGATAAAAAGCCATAATCCATATACAATAACCTCCTAAACTGTTTTTAACCCTTTACAGGCGTCACAGTAATGGAACCACACAAAAAACACCACGCCTCCTTCCCGGTTCCGTGCTGTTAATAAATAATATTTCTCCGCATTAACCGGGATTCCTGCTATAATCTCATTATTTTCCTTAAATTTATGCTTCCGGGTATATGATATAATTATTGGGATAAGCTGCAATGGACACTTCATTGCCGCAACTTTTGAAGAAATACAGGGATTAAGAAACGGTGGTGCCACATAATGCCGGTAAATATCAACTGGCTTGACCTGGTTATTGTAGTTTTACTTATCCTTTCACTGATTCAGGGTATAAGGGTCGGCCTGATTAGAAGTGTGTTTAACATTGCCGGAATAGTAGCCGGGATAGCGGTAGCAATGAATTACTACTCTCCCCTGGCTTCATTTATCCTGGAATATATTGACCTGCCCCGGATCGGGGTGGAAATTTTTTCATTTGTAATTATATTTTCTCTCACTGCGGTTTTGATCAACCTGACTGGCTCATTCTTTTATTCTGTTACCGGCTTCAGCCTGATCAGGCTGGTTGATAAAATTGGCGGCAGCACGGTCGGGGTGGCCATTGGAGTGGTATTGATTGGCGTATTTTTAATTTTACTGACTTCGTTTCCCGTTTTTGCCGAGTTTCCTGAACAGGTAGAGAAATCCTGCATGGCGCCGAGAATAATTGAAGTCACCACTAAACTCTACGACCAGCTCTCGGAAGTATTGCCCTTCAACCTGCCCAGGATCGCCACCTACCCCGAAAGCCTGGGCAGTTATGTGAGTAACGTCAGCATCTATGCCGATCACAAGGGTGTAGATTTTAGAAGCCTTGACGGGGCTACCTGCTATGCCTGCGGTGAACCGGTGACCTTTCTCGGCTTTCTTGACAATGGAAAAGGTTCCATATCACCCAAGTTTCTCTGCAGCGGCTGCGGCCGTACCAGCGACGGCTGCCAGACCTACGAAGGCTATCACGTTATGTATGACGTCTGCCCGGTTGAACTGAGCAAACAGGGTTACCGGTTTGATTGCGGTATCTGGACCAACCACCGTTACGTTAAGCCGGTTGGAACCTGCCCGGTTTGCGGAGTGGAGTAAGCAAATAGAATAGTAATTAATAAATTAATAAAAGACCGGCGCATTTTAGCGGCTGCAAGCCCTTATGCTCCGGTCTCTTATGTTTAACTGGTTAAACAGAACAACCAGCTTATTTTTTTAACAGCTCCAGCACCTTATTAACACCCTCGGCTGCATCTTCGGCATAGGCGTCGGCACCGATTTTATCGGCCCAGCGCTGGGTGCAGGGCGCACCACCGATAATGGTTTTGTACTTATCGCGCAGACCACGCTTGCGCAGTTCTTCTTCCAGTTTCTCCTGGTTCGGCATGGTTGTTGTTAAAAGAGCACTGGTGCCAATTACCCGGGCCTGGTGTTCTTCGGCAGCTTCGATGATCTTGTCTACCGGAACATCACGGCCGAGATCAACAACCTCCACGCCCTGGGTCTGGATCAGGGCTACGGCAATACCCTTACCGATATCATGAACATCACCTTCAACGGTGGCAAAAATCATGGTGCCCAGTTTTTCGGCTGCTTCACCTTCAATTGCCTCATCTAAAACTTCCACGGCTGCTTTCATAGCTTCGGCAGCCAGGATCATTTCAGGCATGAAAACCTCGCCCCTGCTGAAGAGATCACCGATTTCCCTGATGCCCACGCTGTAACCCTCGGTCAGCACTTTAACCGGATCAACACCCTCATCAAGGGCCTGCCGGGCCACTTCAACCGCTTTATCCTCATCAATATCAAGAATTGCCTGTTTGGCCTCTTTAAGAATAGTCTCTAAACTCAAGCTGAACACTCCTTATTTTACTTAATACCGGCCCTTTTCTTAAATAGCTCGACCGAGTTTATTTTTATACCCAGGATCTTTGCAACGTTAAACTTGGCTTCAATGCCCTTGGGCATTTTGTTCAGATCGAAAGAACGGCCCAGTCCGTTTTTTGTGCGGATTTCCGTCATTAAATCTGAATCGCTTAAATCAATCGGCTTAACCCCAAGTTTATCCGCTACATACTGTTTGGCTTCGTCAATCTTCATGCTTTTTGCCAGCTGCATCCGCAGAACCAGATCTCCGGCTGTGCGAATCCCGCTCATGCAGGAAGATACTCCGTGAGCCACTTCAAGGCTGAATGTATCGCCTACGCCTATCTATAATCCGTCGGCTTTACCGATTTCAATCAGGGCTTTGTCGGCCCTGGTAACCACATCAATGGGTGGAATATCGCTCATCGGAATACCGCCGACTCCCATTCCCACGTTGACATGAACAGGAATATCCGCCGCCTCGATACAGGCTTTCACAAAGGTAACGGTGCGGGCAATGTTCCAGGGGAAAGACATATTGGTATTGGTATTAACTACTGCACCGAAGATATTAGCCCCGGCTTTTTCAGCCAATTTAACCTGCACGTGGGGATATTGCCCTGCAATTTTTGTATCGTTATACTTCAGTTTGCCATGCATACCCAACACAAACTCGCCGGCAGCACCCAGTTCAACACCCAGGTCGGGATATTTTTCCTTAATTTTTTCGGTAGCCAGCAGGCCGGCCAGGAAATCGGCATCGCCCGAGGCTCCGCAGGTATCCAGGTTGATACCGTCTGCCCCAGCGGCATACATTTCACCGGCGACAAAGACCATGTCGCGAACGGCATGCTCCACCGCTTCTTCCTGGGCGGCACGCGCTTCATCAATTTTAGCCATGGGCAGCAGTTCAGACCAGTTCTCAACCGGACCATCGGGCTTGGTATAGAGGCCGAGGTTGGGCATTGAGCCATATAAAACGGGCATCACCGCATTAAGCTGGGCCAGTTCCATTACCGGGGTCTCATTGTGAACAATCTGCTTTACCGCCTTGTAGCTGTAATCCATGTTGCCGATATCAACCGAATCGGCACCGAGCACTTTCTCACTAACCATAACCGCCATTGAACGTTCCATCGCAATATTGGCGTGGTAGGTGATCTTGCAGCTGCCTGAATCGGAAGTGCTCACTACCTCCCGACCGCGTTCAACGCCGACAATATTGCCGGGCATGGTGATTATCTCGAAAAGATAATCCATTTCATCAGCAGTCAGTTCGGGAATTTTTCCGCGATCAGCAGCATCTTTGACGCCTTTCAGGATGTCTTCGCGAATTTCTTCGGCGGTCATATAAACGCCGGAACCATCGCCCATCCTTGTGAAATACTCACTCAAGACAATTCCTCCTTTGCTTTAATGATGCTAAAATATTCTTTTATACAATAACTTGCTTAATCCAGGAAATATCAGCTAAAAAAATCACTGCTCCAAAGATCAAGTATAATTGATGGGTTAGGAAAGTCAATCTGCTTTTATAGTTGAGGTCAGGTGGATTGCAGCGGTTCGATCAGCTCAGGCCGGTCGTTGGCAGGGCTGTTAACAGCCTTGGATACAGGATGCAGTGTTAGCTCATCTGCCGGTGAGGGAACCAGCATAGCTTTTATCCTTTCCGGATCGGCTGCATGGTCAAGCCAGAGCCGGTAAGCATCGTCGGGAACAATCACCGGCATACGGTCGTGCAAACCGGCAAGCAGCTTGTTGGCTGCAGTAGTAATTATGGTAAACGTTTCAAGAACGGTGCCGCCTTTATTCCAGCTTTCCCAGAGGCCGGCCATGGAAAAAGGTCGCCTGTCTTTCCTGGTGACATAGTAAGGCTGCTTGCCCCCGTTTTCTTGCTTCCACTCGAAAAAACCGCTGGCCGGTACAAGGGCTCTTCTTTTTTTAAAGGCGTCCCTGAACGAAGGTTTTGAGGATACTGTTTCAGCGCGAGCATTAATCATCCGGCTGCCGATCGCCGGATCATCAGCCCAGAAAGGCACCAGGCCCCACTTTAACATGGCCAGTTCACCTGTTTCTTCTCCCGGAGTTAAACGAAAAATAACCGACTGCTGGGTAGGGGCAATATTATAGCGGCGGGGCAGCTCGAAGCCGGTGCGGCTTTCCAGGTCGTAAAGCATATCGAGTATATTTTTTTCTGTTGCCAGGGCAAACCTTCCGCACACGTCAGTTTTCCTCCCGCGCCGTTTAAGGTAGAGCCGTTCTAATTATATGTATCATATGGCCCTGCTTTTGGCAAGCAGACTTCTCCGCGGTTTTTCAGGCATCCTTCCGGGCAGAAAAACTACAGCCGGAACCGCTTCAGGAAGTCTCTTTTTTTACATCGTAAAAACCCAGGTTAAAGCGGTGAATACTGGGCACACCGGGAGGAACAAAAGCAATACGGTCGCCACCCTGCAGGAGAGTGTCCAGCGGCTTAATCTGGCGGTTTACAAAAACAACCTCTACGTTCTCCACCGGAATGTCGAGTTTTTGTCGCAGTTCTTCAGCCGTCAGGCTCGTTTCAGCCTCATAGTGCATTGGGTTATCCCAGCCTCTTTCTTTAAAAAGAAAATAAAGCTTGCCAAAACCTCTCACCTCAATTGCCGCCACCTGTTTCACCCTCCTTCTATTGATTTTTCCTTAGTTTGAGAGCCGTTTCAGCCTTGTTCCTTTAGAACAACCAGGGCATCAACCACAACCGGTTTCGCTTCGCTGATGATAATGGGATTAAGATCTATTTCAGCTATTTCAGGATGAAGCATGGCTAGATTGCCCAGCTCCCGCAGTATACCGGCCAGGGCAGGACGTTCCACTTCCGGAAGTCCCCTGAACGAATTGAGCATATCACCGGCCCTGATATCATCCAGCATAGCCAGGGCATCTTCTTCCGCCAACGGAGCCAGCCTGAAAGCCCTGTCTTTTAAAACTTCGGCAAAGATACCGCCCAGGCCGAACATCACACAGGGACCGAACCCCGGGTATTCGATTACCCCGGCCATCAGCTCGCGATTGCCCCTGACCATTTCCGCCACCAACACCGGTATTTTCATGCCGGCCGCACTGATCACAGCATCATAAGCCTGCCTGACAGCGGCTTCGTTATCCAGGTTGAGATAAATTAAACCTTTACCGGTTTTATGGGCAAATTGTGCTGAGCAACCCTTTAACACAACGGGGTAACCGATTTGACCGGCGGCTTCCACCGCCTGGTCGGGACTTTCAGCCAGTTTTTCCCGGACAACAGGTATACCGTAAGCAGCCAGAAGCTGCTTTGATTGATACTCGTCAAGAACTGATGATCCGCCTGCGAGCGCTTTCTTGATTATTGCAGCGGCGTTATCATTACGCGCCGGCAGTAAGGGCCTTTCGTGCTTGCCTTCCTGCTGAATTAAATTGTAGTTGTAAAGGGCCAGCATAGCCCGGGCTGCTTTTTCGGGGGCATCGAATACGGGGATGCCGCAATCCTGGTATGTTCGCGCATAATCGTCTTCCCGTCCGAAGAAAGATGATATAACCATGGGCATACCCAGTTGTTTGCTCATTGCCGCCTGCCCGGTTGGATCGGGGCTGAAATGTTTTAAAAAATCTTCCTTGCTCTCAAAGCCGAGCAACCGGTTAACGTGAGGATAAAGAGCGCCAATGAAACCGCTGCTCATCAGGCCGTGAACAATCAAGCCGTCTACCTCGCCACTTTCAGACAGTATGCGGGGCAGCTCTTCACCCAGAATTTCCGTATCCATATGAAAAGTGAGGTCAACCGGGTTTGCTGCCGAACCGTAGTCGGGAATCATCTTTTTTATTTTATTCTGCAGGGCTTCCGAAAAACGGGGTACATCCAGCCCCCCTTCGCTGCAGGTATGTGAAATGGCCGTTCCCGGACCACCCGAGTTGGTCAGAACAGCAATACGCTTTCCTTTCAGGGGTTTCTGGTTGGCCAGGGCCCAGCCCTGGTTATATAGTTGTTCAATTGTATTAACCCTGATTACCCCGGCCTGTTTAAACAAACCCTCGTATAAATAGTCGGGGCCGGCAAGGGCCCCGGTGTGGCTTGAACCGGCCCGGGCGCCAGCTGCAGATCCTCCAACATACTGGGCTATAACCGGCTTGCGGGGAGTGATGCGGCCGGCCACTTCAAGAAAACGCCTGGCATCTTTTAGTCCTTCAATGTATAGGGCTATCGCCCCGGTCTGCTCATCATCACCGAGGTATTCCAATACATCAATCAGGCCAATATCAGCTTCGTTTCCCACACTGGCCGCCTTGCTAAACCGTATACCCCGCTTCTCAAGATAAGGCAGGGTCTGAGTTATATATGTACCGCTTTGCGAAGCCATTCCCAGCCTGCCCGGTTTTGCTTCAAGCGGCAGCACGGTAACATTAAGTGCTATTTCGGTATTAATAATTCCCATGCAGTTGGGGCCCAAAAAACGAATCCCGTAACGGGCGGCAGTTTCTTTCAGCTCATCTTCCAGCTGTTTTCCTGCATCACCAGTTTCACGGAAACCAGCCGTAATAATAATCGCCCTCCTGGTTCCTATCTTTCCAAAATCTTCTAATATAGGAATAACCAGTGGTGCCGGTAAAACAAACATCACCAGGTCCGGGGCTTCAGGCAGATCAAGGGGTGAGCGGTAGGCCTTGTAACCAAAGACCTGATCTTCACTCGGGTGCATGGGATAAAATTTTCCCTTGTATCCATCCATCACTATGCTCAGGGCCTGGATGGTCCCCATTTTCATCGGGTTGTTTCCCGCCCCGACCGTAGCAATTGAACGGGGATTCATTAGTTGTTCCAGTGGATTACTGTTCATAAATAACCTCCTCTCTATTTTCTATTGATTCAAGACAATTTGCAAAATTCCTTCCCGTCAGCACTGAGTCAACACCTAGCGGGTATATTTTTAGTTACCCGTTCCACTTTAGATATATTCACTTAGAAATTAAAGGTTAGAATACATTAGACGTGCCGTTGAATGGCATTCACTTGCCTTTAATAATA
>Ga0334883_1000298_pt1 | contig 93049 bp, 69 predicted proteins | sample GraSluR1_MG_6_FD_207230 | JGI IMG/M metagenome (GOLD analysis project Ga0334883, IMG submission 207230) | Sludge microbial communities from methane-producing bioreactor in Wageningen University, Netherlands - Granular Sludge_09_05-R1 | ecosystem: Engineered > Bioreactor > Anaerobic >... | reverse complement strand
CGATGCGCCAGGCGCCGGGTTCCATTGAGGAGCGGGCGAGTGCAGCGGGTTCGACGTTGTTGGCGTAGTTCGTGCCGAAGACGTAGAACTCTTTGCCTGGGCCGCCGACTTTGGCGAGGTCGGCGTTGTCGGGTTTGGGCAGCAGTGTGTCGAGGATGAGTCGGCCGGAGTCGCCGTGCCGGGTGCAGTCGACGAGGGCGGAAGGGCCGTCGATCTCCGGTTCTTCCTGGGTGTGGAGGAGCCAGTACTTGCGGAAGGCGGGGTCGGCGCTCGCGACGCGGTCGAAGACGATCAGTGCGGCGGGGACTTGCGGATTCCGGAGATTCAGGAAGACGAAGGAGCGCGTGACCTGCTTGACTTTGGGTCCGTAGGCGGCGGTGATGTCACCCTGGAGGAGCGTGTAGTCGGGCGTTTGGGGGTCGGGGCCGAAACCGTGGGCGATAACCTTGCCGGTGCGGTAGGCGTTCTTCGGGTCGAGGAGGACTTCGAGGGTGCGGGGTTCGGAGCGGCCGTTGGGGAGGCGCTGGCCGCCGTCGTTGCCAAAACCCTTGCGGCCGAAGTCTTCGGCGGGGTCGTGGACGAGCAGGCTGTTATGGGCGATGGTGCGCCAGTAGTAGTTTGCGCAATGGGGGCTGCCGTATTGGCCGGACGAGCCGGAGTACAGGCCGGAGTCGATGGCGAGTGCGCCTTTGTAGTAGATCTGGAATGCGCCGGCGTCGAGGTGCTGGTGGTTGGCGAAGTTGTACTCGTTGATTTTCATCTCGGCGATGACCGAGTTGTCGTCCCAGCCGGTGCGGGCGACCATCCAACCGAAGGGGAAGCCCGCGTAGCGGGACATCGGCAGGGTGGCGATGGGGACGGGTTTGAGGTCGGGGTCGCGCCAGAGGACTTCGAAGATCGTCTCGTTGCCGCCGCTTTCGCCTTGGCGGATGTGCTGGTCCAGCAGCACGCCGTCGTGATAGTAGCTTGCTGTGAGGACCGTGCCGATGTACTGGCTCCAGGGTCGGCCGCGGGGGGCGCTGGAGGCGAAGGTGTCGCCGGCGCGGAGGCGCTGGCCGTCGGGGCGGGTGGCGTAGATCCAGTAATATGGCACGAATTGCTGCTGGGGGTTGTAGACGTTGGGGACGCCGAGACGGTCGAAGATCCAGAGGGGGTAGGTGTCCCAACTGTAGCGATGGGGGCCGTAGGAGTCGCCCTGGTGGTAGGCATGGCCGGGGTAGAACCAGTTGCGCACCGGGAGGTGTTCGCGGAAGAAGCGGCCGGCGGCGAGGCGGTACATTTCTGGGGATTCGTCATAGATGGCGATGCCTGCCGAGAGCATGTCGCGCATGATCATGGCTTCGGAGGCGTGGCCGGTGACGGAGCCCTGGCGGGTGGGGGGATAGCCGCATTCCTGGGTCTTGGCGAGGCGGATGAGTTCTTTGATGAACGCCTGTTTCTGCTCGGCGGTCAGCAGGGAGCAGCACCAGTCGTAGACGATCGCGCCGGTGACCATCATGCGGCCGGTGGCGCGGCAGGCGTCCTGGCGGTCGGCGAGTTCGCATTTCTGCAGGAGGGGCAGGGCGGCGGCGATGGTGGCGCGGCCGAGCGCGGCGTCGCGGGTGATAAGGTATTGGAGGGCGTCCCATTCGACTTTCATTTGGGGCGAGCGTTTGGCCTGCGATTGCAGGCGTTCGACGGCGGGTTGGAGGGCGGGGGCGGTGAGGCGCTGCGACAAATGCGGGACATGTTCGGCGCGGAGGTAGAGGCGCGGGTGTTCGGCAGGCGGCGTGGGGATGCGCGTGCCTTCGGCATCTTGCCATTGGAGTTGTGCGTTGGCGGGCAGATTTGCGGCGATGAGGGCGACGGCGATGAAGGCGATTGTCGTGTGTTTCGGTTTCATGTTGTCGTTCCTTTTCAAGATGTCATGGGTGCCGTGCGAGTCGGTGGGTGTGAATCTGCCGCGCTGCGCGACGAAAACTGGTGCCTGTCCCTATTATTGGGGGAGGCACCATGAGAGGCGTTTTGCGAAGTCGGATTGGAAGTCGGGGCGGTGGCAGCTTACGGTGTGGCGGGGGTCCTGGCCGTTGAAGGGGAGGTCTCGCCAGATGCCGTCGGGGGCTTTTTGGAATCGGCCGCCCCAGCCGGGTTTGGCGGGGTCGGCGGGATCGTTGCCGCCTTGGGGGAGGAAGAAGAACCATGAGGGGGTGTCGCCTTCCTTGAGGCAGGCGTGGGGGTTTGGTGCGGTCCATGTCTTTGTGGGGTAGAGGGCGCCGAGGGGGCCTTTGCTTCTTACATTCTGGTCGATCCATTCGCGGGAGGTGAGGGATTCGTCGCCGGTGAGGTACATGCCGCGGAAGGTTGCCAGGCGTCGGTCAGTGCCGGGGAGGGCTTTGGTGAGGATGTAGAACATGCCGGGGAATTCGGCGTGCATCCAGTCTGCGATGCCATCCTGGTCTGCGATGTCGTAGACGCGGAAGAGCTTGAGGAAGGCGGCGAGGGCGGCTGGGCCGCGGTCGTGTTTGACTCGCCAGAGGGCCTGGGCGAGGTCGGTCTGGCCGCCCCAGATGGCGATGTTGAGGGGGCGATCGGGCGTGCCGGCGTCGATGCGTTCGATGAGCCAGCGCGAGGCGTCGGTGTCGTGTGCGTCGCCGATGTATTTGCGGCCGCGGTTGTGGTTGCCGGATTTGATCATGTCGAGGAGTGCGGCGGTTTCGGGCCAGCCTTCGGCGCGGCGGAGGAGGTTGGGGCGGATTTGGCCGTAAGCGAGGACGATTTCGCGGATGAGGTCGGGGCGGGTTACGGCGGTCTTGAGTTCGCCGGGGGTGCCGGAGGCTGTGGCGAGGAGGCCTTCGATGACGAATTCGTTGCTGTAGGTCATGAGGCGGATCATGGATTGCTGGTCGTCGGGGTCGCCGCCGATGTCGGTGAGGATCATGAGGCGGGGGCGGGGGTCGGCGCTGGGCGCAGGCGGTGCGGCAGGGGGTGCGGGATGGGGCGAGTCGGCGGTGATCATTGCGGCGAGTCGGGCGCGGGCGGCTTCATATTCGGCGGGGTCTCTGTTCCAGTCGAACCATGATTGGGTGAGGGATCGGACGACGGCCAGGGCTTCGTTCTTCTTGCCCATGCGTTCGAGGATGGCGAGGTATTCGTAGTCCTCGATTGCGTCGCGGAGAGCTTTGAGGCGGATGGTGGGTACGATGCCGTCATAGCCGAGGTCGCGGGCGGGGTAGACGAGGGAGCCTTCGCCGTGGAAGACGATGGCTTTGGGGCCCTGCTGGGGTCGGCCGCTGCCGGTGTAGAAGGGGGCTTTGGTCCAGGGGTCTTCGGTTTGGCGCCAGTAGGACATTCCGCCCCAGTAGAGGAGGCCTTTGATTTCGTCGCGCCAGGCCATCCATGCGGGTAGGCGGTAGTTGAGGAGTGGGTAGTCGATGTGCCACCAGGGTGTGGGCAGGAGCTGGCAGAGGGCGGTGTAGGTCCAGATGGTCTCGCCGAGAGCGCGGCGGGCGGCGGCTTTATCGGGTCGGTGGAGGGAGAAGAGGGGGCACCAGATGTCGACGGCTCCGTAGAGGTCGTCCCAGGCGGAGTCTGCGCCGCGGTTGCCGGGCTCGGTCCATGTCTGCTCGACGACCATGACCTTGGCGGCGGAGTCGAAGCGGCGGATGGCGCGGCCCCAGGTCTGGACGTAACGGTAGTCTTCTTCGGTGTTGGGTTCGTCCTTGAGGTAGATATAGAGGACGACGTGTGGGCGGTCGAGTTGTGCGGCGGCGGCGTCAAAGGCGGCGAGCCATGCGCGGAGGCGGTCGGACTGGGCTTCGGGGTCCTTGATGACGGAGGATGGGTGGGGGAGTTGGAGGGCGTTTACATTATAGCGGTCGATGAATTGGCGGAGGGCGTCGAGTTGGGCGGCGGGGATTTCGAATGAGCCGTCGGATAGGGCGACAGGGCGAAGCATTTCGGAGGGCGGGGCGGCGTTGAAGCGGTGCTGGCTGAGGGTGAGGGCGCACTGTTCTTCGACGCGGGGCCAGTCGGGGGCGGGGAGCTTGTTGTCGCGATACCAGGTGCGCATACGCTGGGCGGGGGAGCCGAAGGCGGTTACGAGCGAGGGGGTTCGGGGGAGGGTGAAGTTCCAGACAGTGAGGGCGACGGGGATGTCGCGGGTCTGGTTGTCGGCGGAGGTGAGGCGATACGTGCCTTTGTAGATGCCGGGCGGGGTATCGGCGGGGACGCAGCAGTCGATCCAGAGGCCGTGGGTTTCGTCGGCGGGGAGGTCGAAGGGGAGGGCTTTGAAGCGTTCGGGGTGTGTTTCTTTGGGGGGGAGGACCGGTTCGGCGGGGATGAGCGGGTCGGGGTACCAGTCGGGTTTGAAGTCGGTATTGCGGTGTGTGGGGATTTCGAGGTGCAATTGGTGCTGGCGGTAGAGGCGTGTGTTGGATGCGTCGATGGTGCGGCCGGCGGGGCCGTGGAGCGGGGCGGGTTGTATGTTGAGGCCGGGGACGGGTCGGTCGGAGCGGACGAGGACCTGGAAGGCGACCCATTCGTTGCGGGCGGCGGCGATGTTGACGGCGAGGGTGTCCTGCGGCGGGTCGCCGCGGAGGACGTGGCGGGTATCGGTGATGGTCCAGACACGGCACTCAGGGTAGGCTGCTGGGGTGATTAGGAACATGATTGCGGCGGCAATCGCAGGGGTGAGTTTTGTGTTCATCGGGCTTCCTCCGGGAGTTACCTTTGATTTTTGGCGGATATCCTGATGCAACTCGCTCAGATACGACGATACGCCAGAGTCAATTATATCTCACGAGGATATGGTTTCAAGGGACGGGGTTGTAGTTCAGCAATTACGGTATGTCGACATTTGGTTCGTGCGGATTTCGGAGGGGTTGGGGCGGTGCGATGAGTTAACAAAGGCGGGTTAACAGCCGATTCTGTGGTTGTGACGGACACCTTATGAGAGACAACTGATGAGGAATTAACCATGCCCAAGGCTAAAGATGTGATGAGTTGTGAAGTTGTGTATGTAACCAAGGACACGCCGATGGTGGAGGCTGCTAATCTTCTGGTTATGAATGATATTACCGGTATTCCGGTGGTCGATGAGGAGCAGCGGCTGGTGGGGATAATTACCGAGAAGGACATCCTTGATCTTTATCACGTGATGCAATACGCAAACGACCGGAAGGTCGGCAGTTCGATGTCTCGCGAAGTGGTGAGCTTTGACGTTAATGACGATCTGGATGATATATGCATGTGTCTTAGAGATAGTTATTTCAGGCGCGTGCCGATTACGTCGGAGGGTCGGCTTGTGGGGGTTGTCAGCCGGCGCGATCTGATTCTGCACGTGCTTCGCACGAAGCGGATGCACGAGGATGCGTGGGCCTGATCTTTGCGGCCGTGACTTTGTGGGGTCAAGGCCGCTTGCGGTAGGTTAGCGTTATTACACCGGGGCGTTCGGGGATTTGTATTGGTAGTCCCTTGTGGAGGAGGTCTTTGCCTCGGGCGGTTATTGTGTGGTCTGTGTCGATGTTTGTGAGGGTGTATTCGGCATTGGGGTCGAGGCCATGCAGGGTTAGGCGTGCGGATTCGTAGAAGCTTTCGTGTCGGCGGAATGCCTGGATCATGCCCTCGCCCGCTTCGGGGCGGTCGAACTGCCAAGCCATCCATGCGGCGGGGTCGCGTGTCCAGGGTGTGAGCGGGTAGAAGTCGCCTTAGTAGTTGGGGGCGACGGTGTGCCATTGGGCGAGGCGGCGGCGGGAGTTTTCTTGCTGGAACCAAACGGGTGGGATAACACGGGCAAGATGCCCATGCCACGGATGACCGTGCCACGAGCGCCGCCAGGATTGGTTGTGGGGCACCAAGTCTGAATTTGGTCTTTTTGGAGTTGACTTTTGGGTGGTCGGGGTGTAGACTTAAGGGGCTCGAATTCGCGGCGGGCGAGAGAATTGGCGGCGTGTTGGAGGCGGAAGTCCAAGGCATGTCCACAATGGCAGGAGGATTTGCGGTTTTTTCCATGAGATGTAATGGGCCGTGCGGCTGACGTTGGGATTTGTTGCCGCCGTATTGTCTATGTGCCAGGTGAAGCATATCGGGTAACATATTTGCTCAAGGGTTATTCCTGTGAGGAGAAATACAATGCGATGTATGAGGGCGATTCTGGTTTTGTTGATGTCTTGTTCGGTGTTCGGCAAGGATGATCCTTTTTACTTCAGTGAAAAGGGCACGGTGATCAGCGAGATCGAGCTGAAGATCGGAGATTCTCGCGGCATCGAGATCGCGGCGGCCGAGCTGGTCGGGTATGACGTGCTTCTGACGTTCGAGGGCGACAAATCGCTGGGCGAGTTTTTGTTGCATACGGTTATGCCTGACGCAGGGGCCGGAGCGTATGCGCAATTGGTCAGTCAGAGGCCATGGCAGTGTATGCTTCATGTGCCGCGTCCGGTGAGAGCGGGGGTGCATTTTGTATTCAAATACGAAGCGACACAGGTGGGGCAGACGAGGCTTCTGCTTGACTACGGGACCGGATCGATTGCGCTTTCGATTAACGTTCTGCCTGAGCCGACGGGGACTGGGTTTGTTTATCAGGGGCGGCTGCACGAAGCGGGCGAACCGGCGACGGGTCTTTATGACTTTCAGTTCAGGCTGTTTTATTCGTCGACAGGCGGGCAGATTCAGGGCGAGGCGGTAACTTGCAATAATGTAACCGTTACTAACGGGTATTTCAGCGTGCTGGTGGATCCGGCGGGGGGTGACGCGGAGTTTTATAACTGGGACGCTTACTGGCTGGAGATACTGGTGCGTCCCGGGGGCAGCAGCGGCACTTATGTTGCGCTTCGGCCGCGGCAGAGGCTCAACGCGGCTCCGTATGCGGTAACGGCGGCGACATTGGCAGGTGCGGCGGCGGAGTCATTTGCAGGCGTCGAGCATGAGCATGACGGCGGGGCGATTACGTCGGGGATAGTCGAGGAGGCGTTTATTGATCCGGCGATTGCGCGCGTGGAGGATGTTGCGGCGGGTCTTGCGGGGAGGGCGCTTGTGAACCATACGCACAGGGCGACGGATATAACGGCGGGAATAATCGGCGAGGCTTTTATTGATTCGTCAATTACGCGGGATAGCGAGCTTGCGGCGGCGCTATTGGGCAAGTCGAACGTGGGGCACAGTCATTCGGCGGGCGACATCATTTCGGGCGTGCTCAGCGAGTCGCTGATACCCAGCAGCATCGCGCGGGACTCTGAGATACGGTGGGATCGTCTTATTGGGATTCCGTCGGGCTTTGCGGATGGAATAGACGACGTGGGGGTTACCAGCGTTACTGCGGGGACAGGTCTTTCGGGCGGCGGTACGGGCGGTGTTGTTATTCTTAATGTTGAGGTTCCGCTGGTATTGAGCAGCGAGTGGTCGACGCCCGTTATCAAGGCGACGAGCTCGATGCAGGAGGGTCACGGGATTGAGGCGGTTGCCGAAGGCGCGTCTGGACGGGCGGTGTACGGAAAGGCGATAAACGTTACCGCGGCGGCTACCGGCTACGGCGGTTATTTTGAGACTGCCAGCGGCAAGGGCAGGGCGGTGTATGGTATTGCCACGAGCACCGCGGGCACCGCCGAGACGTACGGGGGATACTTTGAGACGACCAGCAATAAGGGGGCGGGCGTTCGCGGTGTGGCGACGAGCGCAGCGGGCGGCGAATCGGGTCCCTTCAGCTACGGAGGCGATTTCGAGAGCGCCAGTGAGGGCGGGGCGGGCGTGCGCGGCGTGGCGACCAACGCAGGGAGGGGCTATGGAGGCTATTTCGAAAGTGCTGCCGCCGGCGGTGCGGCTGTGCGCGGGGTTGCGACCAGCACAAGCAGTGCCGAATTCGGTCCGTACAGCTACGGCGGATATTTCGAGTCATCGGCGTGGACCGGCGCGGCCGTTTTGGGTCATGCAAAGGCAACGGCACAAAACGGAGTGAGCATTGGGGGCCAGTTCACTTCGGATGCGGGGCGCGGGTATGGTTTGTGGAGTGTTGCAAACGGTTTCAAAGGGACGGGCATATACGCAAAATCGGACGGCGACGAGGGTAAAGGGGGACACTTTGAATGTAGAGGGACCACTGGTACGGGGATCTATGCACGGGGCGGGGCACAGGGTTATGCGGCCATCCTTCGGGGCAGGGTCTTGATTGAAGACGTTTCGACGGGTGATCCGGTGATTGAGCTTGGCAAGGGGTTGGATTACGCGGAAGGATTCGACGTGTCGGCGGCAGAGGCGCCGGCGGCCGGTACGGTAATGGTGATCGATGGTTTGAATCCGGGCAAACTTGCCGTGAGCGGCAGTTCTTACGACACGAAGGTTGCAGGGATTGTAGCCGGCGCGCAAGGGATCGGTTCGGGAGTGCGATTGGGGGCGGGCCAGTTCGACTGCGACGTGGCACTGGCGGGGCGGGTGTACTGCAACGTGGATGCCAGCGAGGTCGGCGTCGAGGCGGGTGACCTGCTTACCACGTCGGACGTTCCGGGTCATGCGATGAAGGCGACCGACTACGAGAAGGGGCGCGGCGCGATCTTAGGCAAGGCAATGGAGCCGTTGGAAAAAGGCAAGACCGGACAGATCCTTGTACTGGTTACCCTGCAGTAGGAAAGGCGGTGAAGCCATGAGATGGAAGACAGCAGTTATAATGCTCGGGGCTTTGTTGGCGGTGCTGCCGGGGCAGGAGGCAATTGGCAGGAGGGTTTCCGTGGATGAGGCCCGCGTAATAGCGAAGAACTGGGTGCGGCTGGTTGTCTCGGAGAAAGGGAGCTGGGGCGACCATGAAACAGGCGAGGTTGGTGATATTCAGCCATTAGGACGCGGGGGCAGGCAGTCAGGTTTTTTGTGCAGTGTCGAGCCGGCGGGATACATTGTTGTTTCGCTGCACAAGGGTCTTGCTCCGGTGAAGGTTTACTCGACGGACAGCGATCTGGATCCGACTTCGGATCGCGGCATGAGCGATCTGATCAAGCGGAAGATGGAACGAGTGATACAGGCAGTCGAAAGAGTAACCGGCAAGCAGATCGACGATGTGTCGGAAGACCTGATAAAGCGTGCGCTGGAGGTCGACTACAGCGAGTCATCGAAGATTCTGTCTGAGCCTGATATGGTCATTGTGCCGCCGAGCAAGTCGCAGACGAAGTCGCTGTGGAGCGCAATGATGTATACGCCGGGCACGGCGATGTTAGAGACTCTCTGGCACCAGGGACCGCCATACAACGATCAGTGTCCTCAGGAAGGGTGCGGTTGGCCGGAATACAATTACTGGAATAACCGTGCGCTGGTCGGGTGCGTGGCTACGGCGGGTGCTCAGGTTCTTCGGTATTGGCGATGGCCGCCATCGGGCTCGGACGGAGTTGTCATTCCCTGGAAGGATATGCGACAGTACTACAACTTTGTTTATTTTGAGCCCACAAACTTGAGCTATTTCTGGACGGAACAAGGGGCTGCGACAACAGCCGAGCTGGAAGCGGTGGCGTGGCTTTCTCGCCGCGTGGGGGTCAAAGTTGATATGGATTACGATTGTGATGAGTCGGGAGCGGACACATACGACATGGAGGGCGTGTTTCAGTCGGACTACTATTACAGCAATTCGTGCAGCCGCAAGGACCGGGATGATTATACGGCCAATTCGTGGTGGTCCATGCTTGTCAATCAGTTCAACGCCAACCGTCCAGTGCTTTACCGTGTAGAAAATCACGCAATCGTCCTGGACGGGCACCAGACGCTGACCGGCGGAATCCGTCAGTATCACACCAACTACGGCTGGGGCGGTACGGCCTGGTACACGCTGGACGGGCTTCACCTCGGGGGTATCGACGAGGAATATGCGCTTGTGGATATAGTTCCGAGCAGGGCGCTGGACAATACCCTTGAAGGCAGCTACGAATGGTCGCTTTGGCCTCTTTACTATTTTGACAAGGACGCTCACGGGACATCCGCGAATTTCGATGCGGGTCTAAAGCTGCAGATTCTTAATCCGGGCCTGATCATCGAGGGTCGCGGAAGCGGGGATGAGGCGCTGGTTTTTGCAGGCAGCAATGAGTTGGACCCTGATTTACACTTCTTTCAACTGCATACGGTTTTCTATTATCATGGCGATGAGGAAGGCAAGACACGTCTGAAGATTTATGATGGCGAGATACGGATTAAGAATTATGGTCAGATTGTTTTCCATGACTGAGTGCGGTGTGTGAAATGAAGGCAACAGTGAGGGATTGACGATGACTGGATTGTCAGAGGTTGGCATTTTGGCGTGCAGGAGAAGCTTATTAGCGATTCTGGCGTTGTCTATTGTTGGCGGCGGGGCATTGGGTCAGACAGGCGGCGACTACGAGCTGACATGGAGCACTATTGATGGCGGCGGAGGCATGAGTTCCGGCGGCGACTATGTGCTTATGGGGACAATAGGCCAGCCGGACGCGGGCCGGGTAATGGAGGGCGGCGAATTCACATTGAACGGCGGCTTCTGGGCGGGCAGCTTCGGGTGCGTGGTGAACCTGACGGACCTTGCGTTGTTCTGCTCGCAATGGCTGGACACGGGCATCGGTCTGGCGGCCGATCTGGACGAGAGCCTCAATGTCGACCTGATCGACTTCAGCATTTTCGCATTGTGGTGGCTTGAGGTTTGCCCGGGGGACTGGCCCTTTAAGTAGCAGAGACTGAGCCCTGTACGTTTATGCAGGTTGGTGTGTGGTCAGGAATGGTCGAAGACCATTTTCTGGACTTCTACTCCTTCTATTTGCTGGAGTTTGGAGGCGAGTTCTTCGCATGGCTGGTGTGGGCCGACCATTTCGAGGATGAGCAGGCCGTTGGGTGAGCAGAAGCCTTGTCCTGCTTCGTGGAGTCCGAGTCGGGTTTTGATGCTGCATCCGTATTCGGTGAGGAGCTGCTGGACCTGGGAGACATGGTGTACGCGGTCGGTGATATGAACGCCGAGGATGAAGTGATCTTGCATTGACATTTTATATCTCCTTTTTTATTGTCGGGCCCGGCACATCAGGCTGTATTACGCCAATGAGTGACTGTTTACCGCGTTTCGGCTGCGATTGCAAGGGGTTTTTGGGCGGGGCTTTGTTGCGAGGGCAGATGTTGTGGGGCCGCGGCGGTTCTGGTATAGTGTTTGTGTTGCGTGATGCTTATTGGCGAGTGTTTTGATAGGGAGTATGCGATGAGACGGTTGGCGATCGTAATGGTGGCAGCGCTTTTTGGGTATGGTTCGGGTCTGGTTCGGGGGGCGGAGAAGTCGTGGGTTGTTTACGAGGGCAAGAGCGGGGCGGGGGTCGGCAAGCATATTGTTTTTCTGGTTGGGGATGAGGAGTACCGGTCTGAGGAGTCGATGCCGATGATGGCGAAGATTCTGGCGAAGCGGCATGGTTTCAAGTGCACGGTGCTGATTGCGGTTAACAAGGAGAGCGGGCAGATCGATCCTGTTACGGTGGATCATATTCCGGGGCTGGAGGCGCTTGCGGGGGCGGATTTGATGGTTATGTATTTGCGGTTTCGTGAGCTGCCGGATGAGCAGATGAAGCATATTATCGATTATACGAATTCGGGTCGGCCGATGGTCGGGCTGCGGACTTCGACACATGCGTTTTTCTACAGGAAGAACTTGAAGAGTCCTTATGCGAAGTACAGTTGGACGGGGACGCCGCTGAAGGGGGGGTACGGGCGGCAGGTTTTCGGCGAGACGTGGATCAATCATTATGGGCATCACAACGTGGAGAGCACGCGTGGGGTTATCGCGGAGGGGATGGAGGGGCATCCGATCGTGCGGGGCGTTGAGGATATCTGGGGGGAGTCGGATGTTTATGGGCTGACGACTTTGGAGGGTGATTGCGTGCCTTTGGTGATGGGGGTGGTGCTCAAGGGGATGAAGCCGACTGACGAGGCGAATACCGCGAAGCCGCCGGTGCCGGTTGCGTGGACGAAGAGTTATACGGGTGAGACAGGGAAGACGTCGCGGGTGTTGACGACGACGATGGGGCATTCGTTTGACTTTCTGAGCGAGGGATTTCGTCGGCTGCTGGTGAACGGCTGCTATTGGGCAATGGGTATGGAGGATAAGATCGCGGCGAAGAGCGACGTTCGGATCGTGGGGAAATATGAGCCGAGCAAGATCGGGTTCGGCAAGCATCGGCAAGGTGTGAAGCCGGTCGACCTTGCGATTGTGGGGGAGTGAGTTTTTCTTGCAGGGATTGGCGAGTGGATGTAGAGTATTGGGCGGGCGTTTCACTCCGGGCTCTTGCTTTTAACTCCTGCAGGTCCCCTGCGTTTAGTTCCTTGACGTGCATGGCAATCCTTTCGTTTTTCAGGAAGTATGCCACACAATAAAAGATGGCGCAAGGCTAAAATAGCTCGCGCGTCTTGCATGACTTGTCTCCAATACGCAACATTGCGATAAGTCAATATAACAAAGTCGCTTACATCGCGCCATCAAAAAATGTCGCACACTTGTCACGTCGAATGTCGTAGCAGAAAAGGGTGTCGTGGTATCGCAGGTAGAGGCGGCCGTCCAGGATGACGGGGTGGGTCCATGCATCTCGGACTTTTTTTTCAGTGAGGGAGAAGCGCCCTTTGACATACATGGCGTTCTTTGCCGGCTCGATGAGGCCGACCTGGCCGGTTTCGTCGAGGACGTGGAGGCGGTTATCGGCATAGAGGGCAGCGCCGGTGGTGAAGTCCTTGAGTTCGGCGAGTGTTTCGCCGGTTCGCCAGTCGACTGCGAACCACCACTTTGGTGTGTTGTAGCCGGCGGCGTAAAGGACGTTGTCAATGAGCACGGAGCAGCCGGTTACGGTGTCGAGCGGGCAGGTCCAGAGGTGTTCGGGGATGAAGGCGTCCGCAGTCGGGGTGAGATTATAGCGTCGGCCGAGTTCGGCGTAAGGCGTGACATAATAGACGGCGCCGTTGTCATAAAGGGGGATGGAGATATTGGTTCCATAGCGGTTTTTGAGGGGGACAGTCCAGAGCAGTCGGCCGGTCAGGGCTTCTACGCCGAAGGCATAAGAGGCGGTGCAGTTCGAGATGATTCTCTTGCCGGCGTATTCGAAAAGGATGGGTGAGCAGTGGGAGGTTTTTTCATCGGGCAGGGGAGGAGTGGTCCAGATGACGGCGCCAGTGTTCTTATCGAGTGCTGCCATAAGGGCTTTTGGGCCTCCGGGGGTTACGATGAGGCGAGGGCCGTCGATGAGCAGGCATTCGCTGAGGGCCCAAGTGATGTTTTTGGCGTCGAAGTGTTCCAGGATGTTGAGGGACCATAGTTCTTGGCCGGTTTCGGCGTCGAGGCAGGCTACACGGCCGTGGGCATTGAGGTTGTAGAGTTTGGCTTCAGAGAAGGTGCAGCTTGCACGTGCGCCGGGGTAGGGATTCTTCCATGCTTGTCCGTTTTCGATTTGCCAGAGGGGCTTTCCGTTTGTGTCAAAGGCGAAGATGACAAGCCGGTTGTCAACGTCGCCGGTGATGTAGAGGCGGTTGTTGACAATGACAGGAGACGACCAGCCGCGGCCGAGATTTTCGATCTTCCAAAGGAGAGGAGGTCCTTCGGGGGGCCATGTCTGGAGAAGATTTGTCTCAGTGGATATTCCGTCGCGGCGCGGGCCTCTCCATTGGGGCCAGCCGGGTTCGGGGGAGGGGATGAGGCCTTCTGCAAGGATGGCGGGAGAGATTGCCAGGATGAACAGGAGGGTTGACCATGGGCGGGCTGCTCTTGCGGGTCGGTCTGTGTCTTGTGTGATTGTTTTCATGGGAGGGTCCTCTACTGCGGGTTTGAGGGCGGGGCGAATTTGGATTTCAGTTCGGCGAGTCGTGCGGTTACCTCGGCGTCATGGAGTTTGCGTTCGAGCTTCTGGTCGTCTATGGTGAGGTCGATGGCGTGGAGGTGATTTCGGGCTTCAATTTCGGCTTCAGTGCCGTCGAGTTTGGTTTCCATTTTTGCTACGGCATCGAGGATGTCTTCGGTTGCGGCGAAGTCTTCGGATTGTGCGGTTACGGCTTTTTTGAGTTCAACGCGTCGACTTCGGGCGACGAGTTCTTTCCTGCGGGTCTTGAGATCCTCGAGGTTCTGCTGGAGCTGCATGCGGACCTGGGCGGCGCTGAGGTATGCGTTATGGGCTGTCTCAAGCGATTGCCGGAGCTGTTCAGTGTTTTTCTCTGTGTCGATCAGGGCGGCGACCGCTCGCCTTGCGGTTTGCACGTCGCCGATGCCGAGGGCGTTCTTGGCGCCTTTTTCGAGTCGGATCGCACGACCGGCGGCCTCGTCGATGCGCCGCTGGGCTCCGCGGGTTGCGGCGAGGGCTTTGGCTTCCGCCCTGGCGGCCTCAGTGACTCTCTTTGCCATTTCTTTTTCGAGTTGCGGAAGTATGTGCTCGGGCTTCTCGACGGTTTGCAGGAAGGCGTCGATTCGGGCTTTTGTTATACGCTTGAGTTGTGCGATCCTTGCCATGGTGCCTGCGCGGCCGGTGGCCGTTACTCCGGTAGTTTCAATTTGTCTGGTGCGATACGTTTCCGGACGGGCCGATGTTCGGTTCATTCGGGGTTGACGGTTCGGGAGGCAGTGGCTCGTATTTATTGCGGAGGGCGTTAATTAGTTTCGTATAGCCGTCGACCATAGCCTGAAAACGCTTGACGAGGTGTTTGAGATAGGCCTTCCGATCGGTGTCGCTGTGGTGGACGGGGATGAGCCATGTTTCCATCGTTCGGAACTGTTCTTCAAGGATGCCGACGAGCATCTGGTTGTTTTCTTCGCGTCGGCGTGCGTCGGCGGTTTGCTCGTGGTCCTGTTGGGCCTGGCGGCTTTCTTTTAGGGCGGCGATGACATCTGCGAGCCGGTCGAGCACCTGGCGAGCAAGGATCTGGACGGGGTCGGGCTGATCGGCGGTCTGCGCTTTGGCTTGCTGTCTGAGTTCGGCAGCGGCGATGCCATCGGCGAGTACGTCCTTGATGCCGTCGAGACCTGCGCTGAAGGTATTCAACTGGGCGATGATCCTGCCAACCTTGTCGTCGGAGTCCGGGCCGAGGAGGAGGTTGCGGGCGAATGTTTTCTTGATGTCTTGCCAACGTTTGGCCTGTTCGGGTGTGAGGCGGTCGATGAGCTGGCGGAACTTGAGCATGTTGGATTCGGCGCCGGTTGTGAGGGTCTGGGCATCCTGTTCGTAGCTTGAAATGATGAGGGTCCAGAGTTCGTGGTCGTTCATGACGGGCAGGACTCGAGCGGCTATTCGGTTCATGTTGCGGTATGAGCCCTGGAGGAGGAAAGGCGGTTCGGTGCGGTAGGCATCGGCCTGGCCGGCGGAGGCGATATACTGCTGGTTGACTTTTAGGAGTACCTCTCGAACAACAAAGAGCTTTTTCATGGTTGCCACATATTCGTCGAGTTCGTCGGCGGAGTAGTTTGCCTCGAATTCCACGTCTTCGGTTCGGCCAATTTGAGCGATCTTCATGACTGTGTATACGTCGTTCTGGCTGCGATTGGCGAGGGTCTGGAGGATTGGGTTGGAGGTGAGGCAGTTTTCGACGTAGCTGGAGACAAACTCGTCGCGGTTGTCGCCGACAATGTCGCCGATGTTGTAGGTGTCGGCGCGGTTGGCGAGCATGTCGGGGATCTTGAATTTCTCGCCGCTTTCGGTGTATGGATTGCCTGCCATGACGACACAGACCCGCTTGCCGCGGAGGTCGTAAGTGCGGGAGCGGCCCGCAAATACACCTTCGACTCGGCGCTGTGCATCACAAAGGGAGATGAACTTCTGCAGGAATTCGGGGTTGGTGTGCTGGATGTCGTCGACGTAGATCATTACGTTGTCGCCCATTTCGAATGCGAGATTCAGTTTGTTGAGTTCTTCGCGGGCGGCGGCGTTGGGTGCGGTTGCCGGGTCAAGAGCCGTTACGTGGTTGCCGAGGGATGGGCCGTTAATCTTCATGAAGGTGAGGCCGAGGCGATTGGCGATGTATTCCATTAAGGTAGTCTTGCCGTAGCCTGGCGGGCTGATGAGGAGCAGGAGGCCCTGTGTGTCGGTGCGTTTGGTTTCGTCGGCGGCGCCAATCTGTTTGGCGAGGTTGTCGCCTATGAGCGGCAGGAAGACCTTATCGATTAACTTGTTGCGGACGAAGGTGGAAAGTACACGTGGTTTGAATTCTTCAAGTCGGAGGCGTTCGGCATATTGTTCGACGATTGTCTGCTTGATGCGGCGGTATTCAAGGAATCGGGGGAGGACATGCCGCGTGTGGCGGGCAAGTCGGGTCATGAAGTCGCAGTAGTTGATGTCGCAGGCAGATTGTGTGATTCGCAGGTGGGCACCGAGGAGGCCGGTGAGGCGGAGTTCGATGGGCTTGTCGATCATGGGGCGGGACTGGTGCTGGTGGTCGAGCATGAGTACGGCAACTTCTTCGGCGTATTCCAGGCGGTTGGCATCATGCGTGCGGAGGAAGGCGCAAACCCAGTCGGTCATGAGGCGATAACGACCAAGAGGATCGCCGAGGAGGGTCTTGTCGGCCTGGGCGAAACGCTGGATGAAGCGGCGTTTCTTGAGATGGTCCTGGAAGGCATTTCGTATGTTGGCGGCTGTGCTGCTTATGACGAAGGGCTGCGGCTCCGGGTTGGTTAGTTCGTGGAAGAGGTACTCGGCGGCAGGGTCGATCCATAATGGGTCGAACAGGCAATTTTTATTGACGAATGCGGTCAGCATGTCGGCGACATGGCGGATGTATTCGTCGGCTACGGAGGGGTCGTCGAAGAGTTCGCGGACGCGTCCGACGCCGGCGATGCGGGAGGCGAGGCGGGTTTTGGCGTCGGAATCTTCGGAGAGCATCCAGAAAGCGGCGGCCAGTGCGCGGGCCTTTGTGGGATATCGGAGCAGGCCGATCTCGGACTGCATTTTTGCAAGGGCATGCAGTATCGCGGCGGCGTCGCGGTCGTGGACGCCTTTTACATAGCCTTCGTCGTAGCGCGGACCCATGAAGGACTGGACGTGTGCAAGGACCTGTTCGAATTCAGCGTCAGCGAGCTGCTGTGCGTCGGTTGCGGGGTCTCGCAGCAAGATATATGCGAGATACTCGGCGCGGTAGACGTCGGGGCTTTCGGATGGGAGTTCGAGGTCCCACGTGTCGCGGGCGGCGAGCAGTGTTTCATCGGTGATAGCCTCGAAGAAGCCAGTACCCGTGAGGTGGTAGTACATTTTGTCGTCGCGTCGGACGATTGTGCCTTCAAGCGGCTGGCGGTTGATACTAAAGCGGTGTCGGCCGAGACGGATGATGTCTTTGCCGTCGACGAACAACGCCTGGCGGTCCTTGAGTTGTCGGACGGCGTCCTGCTGGAGGGTTTTCAGGCGGGTCTTGACGTCTTCGGCTTTGACGGAGTCGCCAAGTGCAAGAAGCTGGTCGACGGTATCGCGGACGCGCTGCACCATGAGATCGGATGCGAAGTAGCCGTTGATCTCGTTGATTTCGGTGAAGGCGCGGAGGCGGTTTTCGATGCCTTTGAGTACGCGCTGGGCGGCGGCGACAAGGGCGGCGGCACGCTGATTGCGGCGGGCGACGAGTTGGACCTTGCGGGATTCGAATGCATTGTAGAGTTCTTCGCGTTTTTCGGTGAGGCGGGTGATGAACTCGTGGAAGTCGGCGAAGCGGCCTTCGAGCGTTTCGAGTTGAACGGTGAGCTTGGTGAGGTATTCGTCGCATTTTTCAGGGGTATTGCAGACGTCGAGGTAGTTGATTACGGACTGGTCGATGAGCTTGATCTGGGCGGCGAATTCGGCCCGGCCTTCTACCGTGCCGAGGTCATTGATGCGGTTCTTGAGGGCGCTGCGGACCTGGTTGAGTCGGGCGTAGACCAGCGATATGTTGTCGATGACGGCGACGGTCTGGGTGGCGTCTTCGATTTTGAGGTTACTGACGATTTCGGTGAGCATTTCGAGCTGGGCAGCGGTTTCGTCGACTTGCCGGGCGAGTTCTTTGGCGTCAATGACTTTGTGGGCCTGGTCGACCTGTCGGGCCTGTTCGTCGATGCGGCTACAATAGGGCGTTAGCGCCTGAGGATTAAGGAGGAATTCGATGCAAAGGGAGCTGAGTCGGTCGGTATGCTCGGCGACTTCGGTTTCGAGCTTTTCGACGGTTTCGAGGTCGGCGTAGCGGAGATCCTTGAGGGAGATGATGTGTCCTCGGATGGTGCGAAGCGCGGCGAGGTGGCCGACATAGTCGCCGATGTCATCGAGAGCGTCGTAGTCGATGGCGGCAATGCTCTGGCGGACCTGGCGTACGGCGGAGTCGATTTCCTGGCGTGTGCTGCGGCGTGTCCGGACTACCTTCTCAAATTCTTCGATTGCGGCGGCGGCGGCTCCGTGGATATTCGTCAAGGGTTCGGCGAGATTGAAGGCGTCAGGCTCGGCGAGCCAGAAGTAGCTGTCGATGACGTCCTGGGCCTTGCGGGTGATGTCGACGTAGAGGTTGGCGTAGGATTCGTCTTTGGCGAGGAGGTTGAGTAGTTCGGTGCATTCGGCCATGCAGCGGACGATGGCGGTGTTGCCGATCTTGTAAAGCGGGGCGTCCTTTTGGACCTCGATGGCGTGGTCCGGTCCGTAGAAAGGCGTGTTCCAGATTTGCACGGAATGGTGCTTCTGGGGCTGGGCGCCGGCGCGGAGGCATATCAGGGCGCCGTCTTCGAAGAGGGAGAAACCGTTACAGAGAAAGGGCGTGCTTATTTTCTGCTCGATGAGGTTGTAGGGCAGGAGGACATAGACGCCGTTCTGGCGATTATAGAAGACGTAGAGGAAGTCCTCCCCGTTGGGGGAAGCCAGTCGTTTTTCGAAGATCATGTCGGCCATGTTTGTTTCGAACTGCTTGATCTCGCCGGTTTGGAGATAATAGCCGCGCGGGAAGACCAGGCCGTGGCCTTCCGGCAGGAGTACGCAGGCGTCCTTTATGGAGTCGACTCGGACGGCGCGGCGGGTTTTTTCGCTGTAGAGGATATAGCGAAAATCCTGTTCCTGGTAGGGGCGGATCTTGAGGACGATGATGCTTCCGACTGCAGCGTAGTAGATTTCGGCGTCGTTGAGGGTCTGGTCGGGGTTTTCCACAGGTTCGTCGTAGATGCCTTGGCCGGTCTCGGTGTTGTCTTCTATTTTTATCGTGAGGTCGCCGCCGACAGTCTCAACGAAGATGCGTTCTTCGATTGAGATGTGGGGGTTGGGTCCGCTTCGGTGCATGTCCTGAGTGGTGCGTTTCCATTCGAACTGGTGCTGCGCGGGGAAGACGAATTCGTGATCGCTTCGATTATCGAGATAGGTGAGGCCATCGCCGGTGATAAGCCATTTGAAGGTCCTGACGTCGGCGGGATCCTGGCTGATGCGAAAGGCCATGAAAAGGTGCGGGCCGATGATGGCGAATTTCGCGAAGGTGGTGCGCCGGTAGTATTTGAAGAGGTTCTTGAAGTCGGCTATGAAGCGTTCGTCCTGGATCAGGTCGAGAGGGCATTCGACGAACTGGCCGTCCTGAAAACGATAGATCGAGAAGACGTCGGCGAGTGTTGTTTCAGTGCGGAGGCCTACAAAGACGTTATAGCCAAATATGAAACAGTCGCCGACCGGGATCATGTCACGAGGGACGCAATTGTTCCGCGTTGTTACCCTTTCGCCGGCAATAAGGCGGGATTCGACGGCGCCGAAGACGTCCTTGCGGGCGGCGTTGAGTCCGGCCATGCGGTCGCGCAGGACGGCGCCGTGGGTATCGAGGCGTTTGCGGATTACTTCGTAGGCGCCGCCCTGCAGTTGTGCTTCGGCGGCGTCGGCGGGTTTGTTTTGGTTTTGGTTGTTCTGCACCATTTCCGGGCTTCTCTTCATCATGCGACCGGAAGCCGCTGCGGCTGCGCGAGGCTGCACGTCATGATCGACGCTGCTGCCGGCGGGCGGCGAGGCTCCCGGCTACCGGTCCGAATTATTTTTCAGCAAGGAGTTTCTGCGCTGGCAAGTCGGCGATGCCTAATTCCTTTGCAGCGTGCAGGATGCGGCTGAGCAGGCCCTTTTTGCTTTCGTCGGCGTCGGCCATCAGTTTGACGACGAGTGCGCTGACGGAGAGGTTCTTGACATCTTCGGACGACACGCCGAACTGCGTGATGAAACGTGCGATGTTCTGGCGATTAAGCTCGGCATCGCCGCCGAGGAGTGTGCTCTTAAGACTGGAGAGCGTTTCGCTGTTGTCGATCATGCGGTCCACGGCCTTGCCGGTGGTGATTGAGTTAACGAGTCGGTTGAAGAAGTTGTTGTCGCCGCCGACGATATCGATTCTCGCGCTCTTGAGGGCCTCGCCGACGATCTTCGCCTGTTCGGCGGCGATGTCTTTCTGGATGTTGATGCCGGCGAGTTCGACTTCCTTATCCTTGTTGATGCGAATCTTGAACTCTTCGTGCTCCTTTCCGACTTCGTCGAAGATCTTCATGGCCTCGGCTTTGTCGCGAATGCCGTCGGCTTCGGCGTGATACTTGAGCTCCATGACCTTTGCCTCGGCGGTACCCTGCTTTTCGAGGGCGACGGCCTTTGCCTCCATGACTTCAGCCTCGGCGGTTCCTTCGACGGCGTGTTCCTTGACCTCGGCCGCAGCGATGGTCTTCTTGGCTTCGGCGTTTCGGCCCGCGGCATCGAGATTGGCCTGGGCCTCGATGATCTGCTGATCCGCGTAGAACTCGGCGGCCTTCTTGGATGCTTCGGCGGCCTTGATGTCCTTGACGAGGGCCTGCTCGGCCTGTTCCTCAGCCTGGGTGATGGCGACCTTCTTCTGACGGTCGGCGCCGGCGAAGGCTCGTGTGTCCTTGATATTCTCTTCTTCCTTGACAACGGTCTTTTCGACGGTAACCCGCTCGCGTATGACGGCTTGCAGTTCCTTCTTCTGGGTCTCAACGATCTTGTCCTTGTCCACCTGGGCGACTGTAACGAGGCGTTCGCGCTCAGTAGCTTCCAGGCCGCGGTCGCGTTCGACGCGTTCAATTTCGACGGCCTCTGTACGTTCCTTGTTCTTGGCGGCGACGATGATCTGTCTCTGTTTATTCTCTTCGGCGACGGCAACTTCCTCGTCGGCGGCGATACGGGCCTTTTCAGCCTTTTCGCGCTGCTCGGCCTGGATGCGTTTGGTTTCGGCCTCTTCGCGCGCCTGTACGGATGCGACTTCCCGCTTCTGCTTGGCATCGGCCTCGGCCAATTGCCGATTGAGCTCCAGGATCGCTTCCTGGGCCTCGACGTTCTGCTTTGTGATGGTCATATCTTTTTCGCGTTCGCGGGCGTTGGCCAGCTCGAATTGGGCAGCGGTGAGGACGGTGATCTTCTTTATGCCTTCGGCATCGAGGATATTGTCGGGACTCAGAAGTTTCTTGTCGGTCTGTTCGAGATAGTCGATGGCGGCATCTTCGAGGATGTAGCCGTTGAGATCGGTCCCAATGATCTGGAGTATCTCTTCCTTGAACTTGACTCGCTCGACATAAAGCTCGGCGAAGTCGAACTGCTTACCGATTGTCTTGAGGGCCTCTGAGAATTTGGCGTCGAAAAGTTCGTAGAGAGCGCGTTCGTCGCTTGCGCGAACGCAGCCGAGGGCCTGGGCAACTTTCTTGACATCGTCGGCAGTATTGTTGACTCGGACGAAGAATGCGACCTTGATGTCGGCGCGGAGGTTATCGCGGCAGATGAGGCCCTGGGCGCCGTGGCGATCGATTTCGATGCGTTTGACGGAGATGTCCATGTACTCGACGCGATGGAGGACGGGCAGGACAATCTTGCCGGAGAAGCTTACCTGTGTGCCTCCGAAGCCGTTGCGGATGAGGGCCTGGCCCTGGGCCACCTTGCGATAGCATTTGATGACCATAACGAGCAGGCCGAAGATGATTATTCCGCCGATTAGTACACAAGTCCAGAACATTTCATCGAAGGGAACCGCTGCCAACATTTTTAGTCCTCCAGATTTACCGGTGCAATTATATGCACGCCTTTTGTTTCATCTTTTCCTATGACGACGGCTTCATCCCCTTTCTTGAAGATGTGATCGCCGTCGGCAACAACGTTGAGGAGTATGGGTGCGCCGCTTGTCGGCACTTCAGCCTGGCCCATTTTCTTTGAGACCTGCGTGGTGTTTACTTTGCAGATTCGTCCTATGACGTCTGCGGGGGCGTTCGGATCTTTTTTTAGGGCCATGAATAATCTCGCTAAAGGTGTACAGATAACTTTGCAGACTAACGGCGAGACGACCAGATTACCCGCGGCTATGGGCAGGCCCAGAGCAAGAGAGCCGGAAGGGTTCAGGTAGCCATTGGCGATTATGGAGACGACCCAGAGGCACATTGCGAATATGCTCAGAAGGATCATTATGGGGATCTTTCCGAGGTAGAAGAATGCGAGCATACCGTCAAAGACGCCGACGGGGGCGCCGCCGAGGTCGAGATCCACGTCTGCGTCTACGTCGGTATCGAGGTCGAAGTCGAGGAAGTCCAGGTCCATCGCCCCGAGGATGACCATGAGCCAGTAGGCGACCATCATCGCCAGGAAGACGGTAGCGGCTATGTTGGCGGGCATAAGAGACATTTGCAGAAGTTCCACGGGAGGTTCTCCTTATCCGGCTTTATCCTGGTTGAGGCGTTCTCTTATTTCTTCAAGTTCCGCTTCGACCTGCATGTCTCGCGCCTTCTGCGCGAGTTCGAGTTCGGAGAGGGCATCACCTCGGAGTTCCTGGTTGATCTGGACCTGGGCTTCGGACTGGAGGACCTGGTCTTCGAGTCGGTCGAATGTGAGACCGTCGGGGCTGAGGGCAATGGTGCGCCCAAGGTTTTTATCAAAGGCCTTCTGTGCGTCGGCGGTGCGTTTGCGGGCCTTGAGGTCCTCGAATTTCAACTTCGCGGCCTTCAGTTGCTCCTGGAGCTTGATCATGTTGTCGCGGAGCATTGCGTAGGTCTGGCGGCCGCGTTCGAGGCCGGGCTGCATCTGGGAGATGCGCTCGGCGAGCTTCACTTTTTCGGCGAGGGCCTTTCTGGCGGCGGTTTCGTCGCCGGTTTTGAGGGCGGCCTCGGCGCGGGCGGTCAGATCGGCCTGCTGCTTCTGAAGCTGTTGCATCTCTGTTTCGAGGCGCCTGAAGGTCGCGCCGTAGACGGCGGCGCTTTCGCGTCCTTCGAGGAGGGTCTGTTCGAGTTCCTTGATCTTCGATGCGAGTTCCTGTTCGGGGGGCTCGGCCTTGTCAAGGAGCCAGTTTATGTTGGCCCTTGCGATGCGCTGGATGCGTTCGAATATGGACATTTTGTCTGCTCCTGTATTCGTTAGCTTTTCTGCCTGGGCGCCGATCAGCGGTTTTCACCTGCAATACTCTGGCGTATCTGCGATAGACGAGCGTCGACTTCGTTATCGTGGTCGAGCTGGCGAAGTCGTCTTTCCAGGGTCGGTGTCGATGCCAGAGCACCTGTCATGCCGGCCTGGATTTCGAGTTCGGCTTCGGCCTGTTCGACACCCGCTTCGAGTCTTGCGACCGCATCGAGGATGCTGTCCGTTGAGCCCGCGGAGCCGCTGACAGTTCGCTGGATCTTCTTCTGCGTTTTTGCGATTCGTGCACGCGTTAGGATGTCTTCCTTGCGGGTGCGAAGCTCGTCGATCTGCTGCTGGATGCGGCGTCGTGCGGCGTTGGCGTGGTCCAGCGAGTCGGTGGCGCTGTCGACGTTCTGCTGAGCGACGGCGAGGTTTTTCTCGGCATCGATCTGGGCTTCGACGGACATGCGGGCGGTCTCTTCGTCACCTTTTCTGAGGGCCTGTGCGGCGCCTCGACCAAAGCGGTCGGCTTTCTCCTGCTGTCGCTTAAGGTCGCGCTGGGCGGCCTTGAGGGCTGCGGAGGCCTTGGCTTCGGCTTCGGTGGCGGCCTTAAGCTGCTTTTCCATTTCCTCCATGAGCACCGGGAAGATGAGTTCGGGGTCCTCGGCGCGGTCAAGGAACGTTTCGATACGGCCGACGGTGATTCTGTGGATGCGTTTGAAAAGACCCATTTTGATACTCCTTTCTGTTAGGCTCCCGACTAAGGTCGGAATGACCGACGACGGTAGGCATGGGTGCCGACCTAATCGTCCTGCGTAGCCGGCGGCTTCCGTCCTACACAGACGGCACCGGATACATCCAGAATATCCAAACATGTTTTAGCTGAAGGGCCGATAAAAGTCAAGCCAAAAGCCCACTGCATGCGGGAAATTTTCGATCTAACAGGGATTTTTGTCCTCAGAGCCCGCTTTTTCCATAGAGAAAGACTCTTGCTGGACAGCGACGTTGCAAAATTTCTTGGAAATTGCAGAAAATTCTTTTTACGCCGGGCATAGCAGGTTTTTCGGGGTTTTCCTCAGGGAAACGAGGTTTTTGCTGAGAATGGGCGCGACCGGATGCAGCATCCGGGGCGAGAAATTCTGCAGACGGCTTGACTCAGAGATTTGCTGCTGTATACTTGTAATAGACGCAATAGTACAAGTAAGGGTAGTCTCAATCCGAAAGGCTTGTCTGATGCAGATAACGATTGACCACGGCTCCGAACGGGCCGTTTATCAGCAGATCATGGACCAGGTCAAACGCGACATCGCACTGGGGCGTCTTAAGACGGGGCAGAGATTGCCGACTGTTCGCGAGCTATCGGCGGGACTGGTCATCAATCCGAACACAATCGCCAAGGCCTATCGGCAGCTCGAGCAGGACGGCATTATCGTAACGCGTGCGGGGGCGGGAGCGTTCGTGGCGGAGTTGTCGAGTAACCTGAGCAGGACGGTCCGGCGGCGGATACTGCACGAGCAACTTGAGCTTTTGGTGGTCGAGGCGATTCACATGCAGATTGACGCGGAGACGCTGCGGGAATGGTTCGAGAACACGCTGAAGCGATTCAGATTCGACGGGAAAGGGCAGACCGATGAGTGAGATTGCTATCGAGATTAGGGACCTGGTGAAATACTATGGCGGTCGGTGCGTGCTTGACGGGATCAACCTGCAGGTTCGGCAGGGGTGCATCTACGGGCTTTTGGGGCGCAACGGCATCGGCAAGACGACGCTGATCCGCATTCTGTTGGGGCAGGAGCCTGCCAGCCGCGGCAGGACATTTGTTCTTGGTACAGAATCGATGCAGCTCGGGGCCCGGCAGCGAGGGCGTATCGGTTACGTGGCGGAGGGACATCATCTCCTCCAGCATTACCGCGTGGGGCATCTGGTCCAACTGTGCCGAAGGCTTTCACGGCAGTGGAACCAGCCGTTTTTCGACAAGCTGAATGAGACGTTTCGGCTGCCGATGGAGCGGCGGGTGCGAGAGTTGTCGACGGGCATGAGGGCGCAGCTCAACCTGGCACTGGCGATGGCGATCGACCCGGAAGTGCTCATTCTGGACGATCCGACGTTGGGGCTGGATACGGTGGCGCGGCGGCAGTTCCTGGAACTGGCGATCGATGTGATTCAGAGGGACGGTCGGACGATTTTGTTCAGTTCACATATCCTAAGCGATGTTGAGCGGATCGCCGACCGCATAGGCGTACTGGCGGGGGGCAAACTGGTGGCGGACTGCTCGCTGGAGGAACTGAAGCAGCGAGTACGAAAGATGCAGATTGTGTTTTCCGGTCCGGCGCCCGAGGACCTGCACTTGACGGGGATTATCCGGCAGCAGCGTTCGGGTAGCGAGATGGTGATAACGGTTGCAAACTGGAACGCCGCTAAGCGCGCGGTGGTGGACGCGTTCAGGCCGGAGCGTGTATCCGAGATTCCAATGACGCTTGAGGACCTTTTCATCGAATGCACGAATCCGGCGTGTATGCCAACAGGGATATAGAAAGGAGACGATCATGTGGACGCTGATCAAGCGAGAAATAGATGACTGTAGGGTGTTCTTTGTGGCGGGCATTGCGTATGCCGTGTGTGTGATCCTGGTGCTCATTTCGACGGTTTATTCTGGGATGGCCGTCAAGGCATTGTCGTCGACGAGTCCAACAATCCTGTTTTTTGGAATGCTGATCTTCTGCGGCATGGGCGCCGGGCAGATGTACATGGACCGGACGCGGCGGATTTCGTGTTTTCTGTCAACGTTGGCGGTAACGCGCGGGGCGATTTTCACTGCTCGGGTGATCACGGGGCTTCTCTTGATACTGATGACGCTTGTCCCGGTTGCGGCGGCCGGGTTTATAGTCGTGAAGGTCGTTTTACCGCCGATTCCAGCCTACCAGATGGTATTTGCAGATGTCGGGCGGACGGTCTTCTTATTGGGCCTGGCATGCTACTGTCTGGGTCTGCTGACGGGGTGGGCGCCCGGACGGGTAATACCGACGCTGGGCGGGGCGACCCTGACGTTTATCCTTGTTCCAATTATTGTGATCAAAGGGTTCGGTACGGAGACCGCGGCGATTCTGATTGCACTTACGGCGGTGTCGCTGATTCGAAGTCGCCAGCATTTCATCTCAACGTCTCTTTAAGGAGCCGGTCATGAACATCTCAAGAAACTACCCTATTCGAGTACTGACGGTCGGTGCAATTGTTCTTCTGCTGGTAAGCCTCGGGTTGTACTGGGGACGATTTGTGTGCAAGGTGGCGCTTGGCTACGCCATACCTTATGCAAATCGCCGTGTCCGGGTGGAGCCTTGCGGGCTTGTGCCGAGTTCGCTGGAGGCGCAGGGCGAGTCGGCGATTCCATCGAGGATTGCAGCCGACGCGGATTTGCGTCGTGTTGTTGGCTTGGGTATGGTGGATTATTTCGATTCGCATCTGGCCGGCGGCGGCAATTCGGGTGTTTTTCAGTATCAGCAGGGGGCAGAGACACTTTGCACTTATTTCGATGCGGGCATCGGAAGGATAGTACAGTGCAAGATATATCAGGAGGAGCAGGACGATCAGGACAAGAGCGGCCTCTGGGTCAAGGAACCACTGTTTTTCGTCGGGCCAGACGGGGTTTCGGTGGTCGATAGCGATAAACTTGGGAAGTTTGTCGATCCACTCGCTGAATTCGAGACTGCTTCGGCCATGCTCATCTTTGACAGGAGAGCGGGGCGGCTGTTTCGTGCGGATCTCGATGCGCGGCGTACATTGGAGGCTCCGGCCGAGGCGATGGAGAAGATTGGCAGCATTTTGGCGGTTGAACGGATTCAGATAAAGCCCAATCTGCTCAATATGAACTGGACGCCGCCCTTGAGGCCTGCCAGCGAGGATGAGCGTCAGTCGAAGGCGGACGATTTGATGTTTGGCAACGTGCTGCCAATGGTGCGATTGTCGAAGACGCCGGGCGAATACGTTTTGGCGTTGGACGATTCGGGGCGTATTTACAGATTGGATCGTAAAACCCTGGCTTTCGCGGGTCTGGCGGGACACTTGCCCGCGGCGCCGGAATACAGCCTGTCGCGCGACGAAATTGCCCGACCTTGTGATCTGTCGGCGTATCACGTGGAGGCGGTGGCATTTGAGCCTAACAGCCTGCATCAGGGCATTTTTGTAGCGACGTTGTCGCGCGACGGCACGGGAGCGGCGCTGGCGGTGTTCGATGCAGATGGTGAAATGATTCGCCTTGATGTGACCATGGCTTCAAGTGTCCGTCGCCGAGCGATGCAGGAAGATTACGGCGACTTGCCGGACTCTGATATCATAGCCCAGGCGAGGACTGGCAGGACGGCTCTGGAGGTGGCGTGGGGTCCTATGCTTACAGGAGCGAGATACGTCCTGGAGAATGTGCAGCCGCCGGTGTTCAGCATGATCTCTTATCTGGTCGGACCATCGCTGACTGCCGAAGCTGGTCATCGCAGCCTGTTCATACTGCCGCACTCGTTTGCAGGGGCATTAGGACGCAAACATCGGGAGCATCGCATCCAGCGGTTGGCACTGCTGATGCTGGTGATCTCGCCTTCGCTCATCCTGGCCGGGCTGCTTGCCGTGGCGGTCAAGACCGACGCACGGAATATGGGGCTTTCGGACAGAGCTACCAAGTACTGGACTGCGGGCACTATCGCTTTCGGGCTGCCGGCGTATCTTACATGGCGGCTGACGAGGCCAGGTGAAACGCTTGTGACGTGCATTAACTGCGGCAGGGGGCGCAGGCCGGACATGGAACGATGCCACCGCTGCGGGAGCCCGTGGGAAGTCCCGGAACTGGTTGTACCAAACTGGCGCGTGTTCGACGATCATGCGGCGGAGGCAGACGCAGCGGCGAAGGTCGTACGGGCAGCCGTTGATGACAATCGTGCCAAGGTGGCCGATGAAACCGCGGCCGGCGAGGAAGCCGATGCGCAACAGGACAATGTTGAATTCTGAACTGAGTCTGTGATTGCCCCGGAAAGGTATTCGGCGGTCTGGTTATAGGATTTGATGCTGATTGATGCTGACCTCGCAAAAATCGGGCCTCATGGTTGACATGGTCTCTCGGCGGGTTTATGATGTTCGGGCAGTGGTTTTTCAGGGATAATTGGCCCAGGTCGCTGCAAGGAAGATTGAGTGAAGGTTGTTGTCGTAATACCCGCTCGGTACGGATCAAGTCGCTTCGAGGGGAAAGTTCTCGCCAAAGATACCGGCAAATATCTTGTGCAGCACACATATGAGCGTGCACGGTGCGCCAAGGGAGTTGGAAAGGTGCTTGTGGCAACGGACAGCGAAGCTGTTTTGCGCGCTTGCGCGGAGTTCGGGGCCGATTGCGTGATGACATCGCCGGAACACGAAAGCGGAACGGACAGAATCGCCGAGGCGGTGGCGGGCCTCGAAGCGGAAGTGGTGGTTAATCTTCAGGCCGATGAGCCGGAAATCGATCCCGACAATATAGAATATGTGGCATCGCTGCTTTGGGACCATCCGGCGGCGGATATGGCGACACTGGTAGCCCGGTTCGACAATCCGGCACAGATTGCCGACCCGAATATTGTCAAGGCCATTCTGGACAGTCGAAGCAGGGCGATATATTTCTCTCGGTCTGTCATTCCTTATGATCGGCAGGCAGGCGGAGTGGGGGAGCCGGGGCAGTATCTGCGGCATATGGGTATTTACGCCTTTAGGAAGGCTTTTCTGGAGACGTTTACGAAGTTGGAACAGGGGACGCTGGAGCGGATTGAGAAACTCGAACAACTCCGCGCGATAGAGCGTGGCTATGTTATTGTTGCGGGAAAGGTGGGCTATGCATGGGAGGGTATAGACACTCCCCAGCAGTACGAGGCTTTTGTGAGGCGATATCAGCAACGTAATGGCGTCGGGTAACAGTATATAGAGGACGACGAGTAAGTGGAGAGTCATGTCGGATAGCAAGGACTTGTTGGCGAGCGTCAGAGACGTTTCTACGGAGACGGAGTACTTCTCACCGATTCCCGCCGGATACAGAAAAGGCAAGACCCGGTACGTGATCGTAATGGGCACGGTGATGAGCGGACTGGGCAAGGGCATCTTCTCTTCCTGCCTTGCCAAACTGCTGCAGGACAAAGGGCTCAAGGTCGCGCCTATCAAGTTGGAGGGATATCTGAACATCGATTCGGGAACGCTGAATCCGTTCCGTCACGGCGAAGTTTTTGTGCTGGATGACGGCATGGAATGCGACATGGACCTGGGGACATACGAACGGATGCTCGATCAGAACCTGAGCCGGGCGAATTTCTCAACCAGTGGTCAGCTGTATCGTTCGGTGCTTGACAAGGAGCGGCATGGCGACTATCTGGGCCGGGACGTTCAGATGATCCCGCATGTTACGGGCGAGGTGAAGCTGAAGTTGCGGCGGCTGGCGATGGAAAGCGATGCAGACGTGGTGTTCGTCGAGATCGGCGGCACGGTCGGCGACCTTGAAAACGCTTTTTATATTGAGGCTATGCGCGAGTTGGCCTACGAAGAGGGACTGGACAGTTGCTGCTTCGTCGGATTGACTTATATTCTGGAGCCCAAGGCGCTCGGCGAGCAGAAGTCCAAGGCGGCGCAGCTCGGCATCAAGCAGTTGATGCAGATGGGCATTCAGCCCGATATTATCGCGTGCAGAGCCGAAAGCCCAGTCAGTGATCAGGCTCGGCAGAAGATCAGCGTGTTCAGCAATGTGCCGTTCGAGCGGGTATTCAGTATGCACGATTCGGCGAGTATTTACACGATTCCAGCGATGCTTCGGGATTGCGGGCTGGACTTCGAAGTGCTGCGGCTGTTGAAGATCGAGGACCGGATCAACCTCCGCCATGAACGCGTGGAGTGGGGGCGGTGGTGCGATTTCACCGACAAGATCGGCAAGGAGAAGTACACGATAACCATCGGTGTCACGGGCAAGTACACGTCGGTACGGGACAGCTACGCTTCCATTCTGCACGCCTTGGAGCACAGCGGAATCGCGCTGAGCGCCAAGGTCAAGATCAAGTGGATAGAGACCACGGATGTGACGGACAAGAATGTCAGCGCTCATTTGCGGGACGTTGACGGGATTATCGTGCCGGGTGGGTTCGGTTCCAGGGGCACCGAAGGGAAGATTGCGTGTATTCGATATGCCCGTGAAAACAACGTGCCTTACCTCGGGCTATGTCTTGGTTTCCAGATGGCGGTCATTGAGTTTGCACGGCATGTCTGCGGGCTCAAGGAGGCGAACACCACCGAGGCCGATCCGAACAGTTCCGAGCCCGTCATCGACATACTCCCGGAACAGAAGAAAATCGAGGGCCTGGGCGGTAACATGCGTTTGGGTGGGCGCGATGTCGAGCTCAAGCACGACACGATCGCGTGGAAACTGTTCGGCAAATCAGACCGGGTTCGGATGCGGTTCAGACACCGATATGAGGTGGACCCCTGTTATGTGGCGCTGCTGGAGGAGCACGGGATGGTGTTCTCGGGAAAGGCACCGGAGTATCCGATCATGCAAATACTGGAGATACCGTCGCATGCGTTCTTCATGGGGACACAGGCTCATCCGTGCCTTACATCCAGGCCGCTTCGGCCCCAGCCGATGTTCGTGGCTCTTGTGGCCGCGGCTATGCGCAGACGCTTTCCCGAGGACAACCTTTGCGATTGCATAGAGGCATCGCGAAAGGTCCGGGTTTAGTTACTGGTCCTTCGCGGCGGCGAGTGCTGCTTCGAGTTGGGTGATGCGTTCCTTTAATTGGGCGTTTTCCTCGGTTAGAGTTTCGACCTCCTTGCCTGTTTGCGCCAAATTCTGAAGCATCTGCAGCATTATATTGCCGGATTGCTCCTGAGCCTTGGCCATATCCTGCTTGCAATCTTCGACCAGTTTCTTCTGGTTCAGGATTTCCTTGTCGCGTTCGGCCAACTGCTTCTTGAGTTCGATATTCTCGTCGGCAACCAGTCTGGCCCTTCGCATGGAGGACGTATCCCCGGTTTCTTCCTGACATCCGGAAAAAACGGCTGTCGCGCCCAGCAGGATGGTGGTTGTCAGTAGCAAAATCACGTTTTTTTTCATGGCAGAGGTTCCTTTTAACCTGTCTGTACATTCCGACAGCTACGTCCACAATGTAAGTATAATCTTACGTGTCTGTTTTTGTCAACATGCTACTGTGATTTGTCTGCAAAAGCCGTGTGACGTCTTGAGCAGGTGGCGGCGAACAATCCAGCGGTACTTCAGGTCTCATGGCGCGGACTGGTCCGAACAAAAAAAAGAAGGTTCCGCCGTGGCAGGAGAACCTTCTTTTTTTAGCGAGTACTACCAGCTAAATCCAGCACGCGAACGGGCAATGCCCGTTCGCCCCCGGCTCGAAAGCCGAGGCAGAAGCCTTTACCTATTTTTTCTTCTTGGCTTTCTTCTTCGCTTTCGGCGCCGCCTTCTTAGTGGCTTTCTTCTTCGCTACTTTCTTGTTCGCTTTCTTCGTCGCAGCTTTTTTCTTCTTTGCCATAGTCTTGTCACCTCCTTTCGGCGTTCGGCAAATAAAACATCAACGTATGAAAAGACAAATTCATAAATTTCGTAAGTACACATGTTTATCGTCAAACGCCAGAAAAATAATTCATTTTTTTTGGTTTTTCACGGTGTGTTGCCATCCTCGTGGCGATAGATGCAACATGTACTCGCTGTCTGTTTTTCGACAGAAGAGCAGTGCGGCGACGATTTGCCTTACCGGTGCGAATCTTCAAACTTGCTTGAAACATAGGTTTGAATGCAATATACTGGATTTTCAGAGTTGCGGCTTTTTTGTCTGATCTGTTTGGAGCATCATGCGGCGTCACCTCGGCGGCGGTGATATTCGAATGCGAGTGAAGCGTTGCGATTGTTGAAAATATTTTTTCATAAGATGTGAAAACGTGTGTGCGTACGATAATATCTGCTCGCAAACAAACAAGGTTCTGTGATTTTCCTTCGGTGTTTCATGAGACATCGCGTCGTACTGTTCGGCGGCACGTTCGATCCCGTACATTTGGGACATACAGCGGTTGCCGCATTCGCTGCCGAGCGTCTTGACGCTGACAAGGTCGTCTTCGTTCCCGCAAGACGTTCGCCTCACAAGAGAGAGAATCCTGTAGCTTCCGGCGAAGATCGTCTTGCTATGCTGCGCCTTGCCGCTGCCGACTGCAATCGCTTCGAGGTGAGTGACTGCGAATTGCGTCGTGAAGGGCCAAGCTATACGCTCGACACCGTGCTGGGATTTCGCAGGCGCTTGGGCTCCGACGCAAAGTTGTACTGGCTCATCGGCGCCGACATGGCCAGAGACCTTCCCAAATGGCATCGGGTGAGTGAACTGCTTGACGCGTGCACACTGTGCATCATGCGGCGGGGGGGGTACCCGCCGCCGGAACTGGAGGGTCTGGAATCGCTGGGCACGGCAAGAGCAGCAAGACTCCGGGAGAGTGTGCTCGAAACGCCGCCTGTGGATATCAGCAGCAGCGAAATAAGGCGGCGATTGGCCACAGGTGAGGACGTTACCGGACTTTTGTCTCCGAAGGTGTTGGATTATATCGAAAAAAACGGCCTCTATGCCTGAAAAAAACCGCCGCAAAAGGCTCTGGGCAAGGGTTTTTAATTGACAACTGAGGTATGAAAACTATAATGGGTAATAGGGAATTGCAGGGTTCTCAGGAAAGAGGGTTGACGTTCTGACCCGCTGTGCATCAGTACGGCTCTGTTGTCAGGATAAGACTGTTTTGGGAGTTTTTCTATGTTTGTGAAAAAGGGTGTGATTGCATTCCTGGCGGTGGTTGTTTGTTTGGCGCAAGTCGGCTTCGGCCAGAGCCTCAAGAACAATTGGGACGACTTTTTGCATTATACGGCGATAGGCCGGCTGGACCTGGCTGCAGGGTATGCACAGGCCATTGTTGACGGTTCGCCCGATCCGCTGGAGCTTCTGGCTCTGTCCGAATCCAATCCCAACGGCTATCAGATACTGCTTAAGATGCATGCCGCAAGCGAAGAGCTCAAGGTCGTCAGCGGCAAAATACTGGAAATCATTGAGCAGGGGCGGTTTCTTCGGCGCACCGACCCCCGAATCATTATTCAGGAAATCAAGCGGCTGAGCACAACTATCCGGGGGCGTATTGCTGCTGAACAGCGCCTGAAAAACGCCGGCGAGTATGCGATCCCGTACATGCTGGACGCAATGGCCGATCCGGATCGAAAGAGCGAGTTTGCCAACATCACCGGAGCCCTTCCCAAGATTGGTCGCGACGCCATTCGCCCGCTGGTCGCCGCCCTGCAAATGAACAACGTTGGTGTGAAAGCCGAGATCATCAAGGCCTTGGGCGAGATCGGCTACCTGCAATCGGCGGGATATCTTAAGTACGTCATGGAGAATGACGAGTCGCAACTGCTGCGTCAATTAGCGGCCAAGTCGGTCGAGAAGATCGATCCGGCTGCCTTGAGGACGCCGGCGGCCCAGTTACTCTTCAGGCTTGGCGAGAGCTACTACAACCACGCCGAATCAGTTGCGCCCGCGGCGGAATATGACTTTGCAAACGTGTGGTTCTGGGATGCCGTGGCGGGCAAACTCGTTCGCCAAGAGGTCGACAAACAATACTTCAACGAACTCATGGCGATGCGGTCATGCGAGTGGGCACTGAAGGCGGATGCGAATACCGGCAGCGCCATAGCTCTGTGGCTGGCGGCATTCTTCAAGGCCGAGGGTACGGGCGTAGCTCAGCCTGCGTACTTTGGCCAGGGGCACGCCGATGCAATGACGTATGCGACTACGGCCGGACCGGAATATCTGCATGAGGCGCTTGACCGGGCGCTGGGCGACAAAGATGCGTATGTGTCCCTGGGTCTCGTCGAGGCGCTGGCTGCCAACGCCGGTGAAAAGTCACTTCTGTACCGCATCGGCACCGAACAGCCGCTGGTAAAGGCGCTGAGTTTCGAGGATCGCATGGTGCGATACAGTGCCGCCATTGCCATCGGCCAGGCCGGCCCCAATTCCGGATTCACGGGCAGCAGTCTTATCATCCAGAATCTTGCAGAAGCTATCGACGACAGCGGTCGCGAGGAACTTGGCGATCCGATTGCCGACGTTTACGAATTGCGGGCAATCCAGGTCATGCTAAAGCTGGCCGTTACCCGCAACCCCGTGGTGGACGTGTCTGCGGCGCGCGGCGCCCTTATCGCAGCCACGGGGAAGAGCCGTGCAGATATGCAGATGCTTGCCGGCGAGGTCCTGGCACGACTTTCGAGCCCGGATGCGCAGCGCGCGATAGCGGATATGGCTCTTGCAGAGAGCAACAGCAAGGCCGTGCGGATTGCGGCATTCGGCTCGCTGGCGGTCTCTGCCAAACTCAATGCCAGGCTTCTCACCGAGGAGCAGATCGATGCGATGTATGGTCTGATCAGTTCCGACGCTGTCGATGCCGACCTGCGGAGTGCTGCGGCCAGCGCGTACGGTGCCTTGAATCTGCCCAGCAAGCGGGTTAAGGATCTGATCCTGGATCAAGCGAAAAGCTGAGTACGTGCCTGGACTTGCTCTGCGGTTACACCATGATCTGGGGATGTAGTGCGCTGGGGCAGAAGCAACATGCCAGAACGCGCACGCTACACGCGAAGGGCCGGATATCACAAATTTGCCTTGCCTTTAAATTTGCACTTGCTTTTCGGCAGGAATTACAGAAGATATCCCATATCGCTGGGCATTAGAATGATGATTGGGCAGTCGGGTCGCCGACCGGCACCGGTTTACAGACTGCGGTCAGGAGCCTTGCCGGCAAACGGTGATGGGGAGGCGTCTGCTGGTTGGAGTCGCCGCACGAATTGAACGAGCAAGAGGAAAAGAATCGGCGCGATGAGGATGCCGTCCGAAGCGGTTTGCGGTGGATGGGCGCCGGCATCGAGTTCTGTGCAGTCATAGCGATATTCTGCTATTTCGGATACAAACTGGATCAGTATTTCGGTACGGGCCCGTTTTTACTTCTTGCGGGCTTTTTTATTGGCTTCATTGGCATGGTATACTTGTTCTACAAGGAATCCAAATAGCATCATGCCTGCTATTGATAAAGGACGGCGGACATGCTGGAATCAGCCGGCGGATTGTTAGCCGCGATGAACCCGCTCGAAGAAGTCGTGGTAAAAGAACTGTTCAGCTTCGAGCTGTTCGGCAGTCGCGTCGTCTTCAGCAACCACATGTTCATGGTGGGTCTTGGGGCTCTGTTGCTTATGGTTTTGCTGCCTTTGACGCTCCGGGGCAAGGGGCTTGTGCGAAGGGGTTTCGGAGGGCTCATTGAGGCCACCTGCATGTTTATTCGCGAGGATATTGCCAGGCCGTTTCTCGGCGACAGGACGGACAGGCACGTAGGTTTTCTTTGGACGCTGTTTTTTTTCATCCTGACGCTCAACCTGCTCGGAATGGTCCCGTTGGCGCAGATGATTTATCTGTTGACGGGCGAGCCGAATCACTTTGGGGGGGCGGCGACGGCCAATATCTGGGTGGTGGCCTCGCTGGCGCTAATGGCGTTTCTGTCAATCCACGTGGCGGGTATCCGCGAGCAGGGGTTTGGGCTTTACGTCAAGAACTTCATTCCAAAGGTGCCCTGGCCGATGGCGCCTTTTATCTACATGATGGAAATTATCGGGGCGCTGGTCAAGCCGGTCTCGCTGACCATTCGTCTGTTTGCCAATATGTTCGCGGGCCATATTCTTGTCGCGACTTTGTTTCTGTTTATAGTTATATTCAAGAACTATGCTGTGTCGGGGCTGACGGTGCTGGCGGTTGTAGCCGCGTCGCTGCTTGAGTTGCTGGTAGCTTTCTTGCAGGCGTATATATTTACTTTTTTATCGGCGGTTTTCATGGGTTTGGCTGTTCATCCGGAGCATTGATCTAATTGAGACACCTGATTGTCTAACAAGGGATCTGTAATGAAATTGGAGGTTTGCGTACAATGTTGGAGTTGATGGGCGGCGTTCTTGCCGCGGTGGGCCAGGTGCCGGCGGAGCCGGTTCAAACGAGCGCCTGGAATGTACTTGGCGTCCTCGGTGCCGTGATAGGTGCTGGCATCATTGTGTTTGGTGCCGCGATGGGTATCGGCAGGATCGCTTCCTGTGCGTGTGAAGCTATTGCTCGGCAGCCCGAGGCGGGCGGACGCATCTTTACTACGATGCTGCTGGCTTCGGCACTCATCGAAGGCGGCATGCTCCTTGCCCTGATCATCTGCTTTTTGGCGATGTGGCGGCTGTCCGGGTAGGGGACCGATCCATGCGGATCAGTGTTGTATCGATACTGTTGGTCTTGTTGTTTGCCTCCGGGGCAGTTCAGGCAAGCGCTGCGCAGGCGGAAGAAGAACTCAGCCCTTTTTCGGGCACTTTGGGTGATGCGATATGGACTGTTCTTGCTTTTCTGGTCCTCTTGTTGGTCCTGTGGAAACTGGCATGGAAGAAGGTCCTCGAGGGGCTTAGGGCAAGGGAGACCTATATTGAAAAGCAGATTCGGGATGCCGAGCAGACCAGCAAGGAGGCACAGGTGACCCTTGCACAATATCAGGGGAAGTTGGACGGAGTAGAAAAGGAATGCCGGCAGATCATGGAAATGCGCGTCAAGGAGGCGGATAAGGAGGCTCGCCGCATCGTTGATGAGGCCAGGCAGGATGGCGAGGCGCTGCGCGTCCGGCAGGAAATGGAACTTGAGCGTGCCCGGCGGCAGGCTGAATCGGAACTCCTGGATCAGGCCGGCGGGATTGTCCTGCAGTTGGGAGAAGAGATCCTCGGCCGCACAATGAAAGATGACGACCACCAGAGACTGGTGGATGAGGCCATTGCCCGCCTGCGACAGGAAACCGACGGACGAGCCGCGTCGGGCGACGGCAGGGCAGGGACGGGTAGTGCGGTTTAAATGCGGGCTTGAAACGGTCGGACCGGATGCATGAGTCAGTCGCGCAGATATATAGTCCGTGAGATATACAGCGAAGTGCTGTTCGATCTTGCCGAGCAGGGCGGACAAATCAATACGGTTCAGGAAGAGATGGCCGTTGTGCGCCAGATCCTCAAACGTGAGCCCGAGTTCGCTTCGCTGCTGGGTTCGGAGATCATCAAGGGCGATGAGAAGATAGCCATCATCAGACGCATTTTTGAAGGGCGTCTGTCGGACCTGACGATCCATTTTCTGGGCGTACTGGCCAGGCGCGGGCGGATCGGGTTTCTGGCGAGCATAAGTGATCGCTTCGAGGCGCTTGCTGACGAGTATCATCATCGTCAGCCGGTGGAAGTTACCGTTGCCAAGCAGCCTGACGCTGCCTTTATTGAGAAGTTGAGGGCGGATATGGCGGCAGCTCTCAAGAGCGAGGTTAAGCTGTCGATAAAGGTTGATCCTGCGCTGATTGGCGGCGTGGTGGTCCGCAAAGACGACATGATGATCGACGGCTCTGTGCGATCCTCGCTGGAGAATGCAGTCAGGACGATTGTGGACAGGATGAAGGAGAAGAATCGCAGGCGTGGTCCATGAAGCGATGCTCCTCCTGTCCGGCAGAGCCCGTTGTGGCGGGTTGCATCCAGTCTTAACGCGGTCCGCGCCGCGAACACGGCGAAAACGTCTGTGGCGTTGTGCGCGGCCTGTATGAATGTGATGGAAACGATTCGATGAAGTTTGATGTCAACGAGATCAGCACCCTGATCAAGCAGGAGGTCAGCCGGTACAAGAGCCAGGTTGATGTGGCCCGTGTGGGTCGCGTCCTCGAGGTCGGCGACGGCATCGCGCGCATTTACGGCTTGGACAATGCCATGGCCGGCGAAATGCTGGAGTTCGACGGCGGTGTCGTAGGCGAAGTATTCAATCTCGAAGAAGAAAGCGTTGGAGCCGTCATATACGGTGACTACCGGCAGGTTGTCGAGTCTTCGCTGGTGCGATCTTCAGGGACCGTACTGACGGTGCCGGTGGGATTCGGACTGATCGGGCGGGTAATGGACGCTTTGTGCAATCCGATTGACGGTGGTGCGCCCGTCGAGACCGAAGCCCGCCGCCTTGTGGAAAGTCCGTCGCCGGGCATTGCCGATCGCAGGCCGGTCAGTGAGCCGCTTGCCACGGGCATCAAGAGCATTGACTCCATGATACCCATCGGCAAGGGACAGCGCGAGTTGATCATCGGCGACCGCAAGACCGGCAAAACGGCACTGGCGCTTGATACCATCATTAATCAGATAGGCCGCAACGTAATCTGCGTTTATGTGGCAATCGGCCAAAAGGAATCGACGGTCGCTGAAGTTGTGCGGACACTGCGGGACCACGGGGCGATGGAGCACACTATGGTCATCAGCGCGTCGGCATCGGATTCGGCCGCCATGCAGTTTGTCGCGCCGTACGCGGGGACCGCACTGGCCGAGTATCTGATGTACGAGCACGGTATGGATACGCTCTGCATTTACGACGACTTGAGCAAGCATGCCATTGCCTACCGTGAGTTGAGCCTGCTGCTGCGTCGTCCGCCGGGCCGCGAGGCGTACCCGGGAGATATCTTCTACCTGCACAGCCGCCTGCTTGAACGCAGTGCAAAGGTAACAGACGAGCGTGGCGGAGGATCGCTGACGGCGCTGCCGATCGTCGAGACATTGGAAGGGCAGGTCAGCGCCTACATACCGACCAACATCATATCGATCACCGATGGCCAGATTTATCTCGACCGTGAGTTGTTCCTGTCCGGCGTTCGGCCCGCCATCGACGTGGGCATCAGCGTAAGTCGTGTCGGAGGCAAGGCGCAGCCGGCGGCCATGTATAAGGTCGCCCCCAAGCTGCGGCTTGATCTGGCTGCCTTTCGCGAGATGCAGGATTTCGCACGCCTGGGCACTGAACTGGATCCTGCCGCACAGAGGCAGCTTGATCTTGGCCATCGTATGGTGGAGGTGCTCAAACAGAGGCAGTTTGCGCCGCTGTCCGTTGGCGAACAGGTTGTCAGCATTCTTGCCGGCTCGGCGGGGATGCTGGATGACATTGAAATCTCGTCTGTTTCGCACTTCATCGAGGAGCTTCTTCAATGGCTGAAGCTGGAAGCCCCGGAGTACATAGAGCAGATCGATCAGACTCAGGATATGAGCGAGGACCTTACTGCCGAACTGAAGGACGCCGTCGAGGCGTTTAAGACCATATACAGGTTCTCGTTCGGGGGATAGACGGTGATGAGTGACGTATTCTTGAAAATGGGTAAGCACTGATGGCCGCGACACGCCAGATACTCCAGCGTCGCGAGGCCGCCGAGAACATCGGCAAGGTCACCCATACCATGGAGACCGTCAGTGCCGTGCGATATCGCCAGTATTACCGCCGCTGGGTCGAAGGCGCTGATTTCTATGACGCCCTTGCCGAGTTGGCGTATCTCATGGTCGCTGCGGAGCGGACAATCGAGCACCCCCTGATGTTGGCCAATAAGTCCGATTGCCAGGCCGTGATCGTAACGGGAAGCAATCGCGGTCTTTGCGGGGCATATAATTCCAATGTGCTGAAACTTCTTGATGTCCACCGTAAAATGGCCGCACGATTCGGAAAGACTCTGAAGGTATACGCGCACGGTAGCAAAATCATCGGTCATCTGGCCGCCCGCGGCGTCAAGGTCGAGAAGATCTACGACGAATTCGACGAAGTGCCGACTGTCGCCCAGGTGCGAGATGTTGCAGACGACTTTGCGGCGCAGTACCGTAAGGGGGCTATAGGCCGTCTTAGCCTGGTCTATACGAGATTCTTCTCCCCAGCTAATCAAAAGGCGCAGACACTCACCGTCCTGCCCGTTTCGGAACTTATCGACGACCTTACCACGCGGGCCACCGTAATCTGGCCGTATGAGCTGGCCTTTGAGGACTTCCTGCTCAGCCCCTCGGCGCCTGAACTTTTTGATGGGTTAGCCAACATGATTATCCGAACCGCCATTTCAGGGTGTTTTCTCGATGCCGCGTTGAGCGAGCATCTGCAGAGGGTCATCGCCATGCGAAGTGCGACGGACAACGCCGGCGAGATGATCAGGGACCTTACAAAGCAGTACAACCGTGCCCGGCAGAGCCAGATAACCGAAGAACTGCTCGACATAATTGGCGGCGCGGAGGCTATGCATTAAATATGAATTTTCTGGCGCATGTCCAACCGCCACAAGAATTGAGTCATTAAGATGAACAAAGGCAGAGTCGTACAGGTCATCGGCAGCATTTTTGACGCCGAGTTTTTCGGCGATCAACTGCCGCGCATATTCAACGCGGTCAAAGTGGTGGGGCATCATGACGGCCGAAGTTTCGAACTGGTCGGCGAGGTGCAGCAGCACCTGGGCGCCGGACGCGTACGCGCCGTGGCGCTGGGGTCCACTCTGGGCCTGCGGCGCGGCATGGAAGTCATCGACGTTGGCGACGCGCTCCAGGTGCCGGTGGGCAAGGAGACATTAGGCCGCATTTTCAACGTTCTCGGCGAGCCGATTGACGGGCGTGGGCCGATCGATGTCAAGCAGCGCAGGCCCATTCATCGCGCACCCCCCAAGTTCGTTGATCTGTCGGCCAAGAGTGAGATATTCGAGACGGGCATCAAGGTCGTCGATTTGCTCTGCCCTTTCGTCAAAGGTGGAAAGACCGGGCTGTTTGGCGGTGCAGGCGTTGGCAAGACGGTGATGATCCAGGAGCTGATCGCTCGGATCGCCACTGAGCACGGTGGCTATTCGGTGTTCGCAGGCGTGGGCGAACGTACCCGTGAGGGCAACGATCTGTGGCTGGAGATGCAGCAAACGCAGATCGGCAACACCGGCGCATGCGTGCTGGATAACACATGTTTGGTCTTTGGGCAGATGAACGAGCCTCCTGGTGCGAGGATGCGCGTGGCGCTGACCGGGCTCACCATAGCAGAGTATCTGTGCGAACTAAGCGGCACCGAAACCTTGCTTTTTATCGACAATATATTTCGGTTCAGTCAGGCAGGCGCGGAAGTCTCAGCTATGCTGGGTCGAATACCGTCGGCGGTGGGATATCAGCCGACCTTGGCCACCGAGATGGGTCAGTTGCAGGAGCGGATCGCCGCCACGAGCGCCGCAGGTTCGATTACCTCGGTGCAGGCGATCTACGTTCCCGCCGACGATCTTACCGATCCCGCCCCGGCGACGACATTCACACATCTGGATTCGTCCATCGTTCTGAGCCGAGGGATCGCCGAAAAGGGTATTTACCCGGCAGTGGACCCCCTGGCGAGCACGTCGCGAATCCTCGACCAGAATGTCGTCGGCCGTCAGCACTATGAGGTCGCACAAAAGGTCCTGGAGTATCTCCAGAGATATCGTGATCTGCAGGACATCGTGGCGATCCTGGGTGTTGATGAGTTGAGCCCCACAGATCAGACGGTTGTGGCCCGGGCCAGGCGACTGGAGAGGTTCTTCTCGCAGCCGTTTACCGTAACCAAGCAATTCACGGGTCTCGACGGAAAATACGTAACCGCCGCCGAGACGGTTGCCAGTTGTCGCCAGATATGCGAGGGCAAATGGGACCACCTGCCCGAACAGGCGTTCATGTATATCGGTAAGATCGAAGATGCTGGAAAAAAGAAGTAGAAACCCGCTTGCGGGGAGTTGACGTAAACAATGGTGCGAATCTCGACGGGTGTATTTCGATGCGTATTGCTGACGCCGAACGGCAAAATGCTGGACTGTCGCGCCGGCTCTCTAATGCTCCCGGTTCACGACGGTATGTTGGGAGTTCTTCGAAATCACGCTCCAATGCTTTGTAAGCTCGGCAATGGAATTCTGGAGGTGCGCGATATCGCCGACAGGCAGGACGCCTTCTTTCTTCTGGAAGGGGGCTTTGCCAGAATCAGCCTGAATCTGGTGACCGTGCTCACCTATGATGTCACGACATTCGACACCATGGACCGACATGAGGCCGAAGACCTGGTTTCAAGGGCAAAGAGCGTCCTCGTCGGCGGAGAGTATATTCGCCAGACTGAAAAGATGGACGTGGACAGGGCCCGGCTTATCGCTAAAATGGGGCGACTCGCCGGGATAACGCCGACCGATTAGCTGAAAGCCTGTGTTCGGTAGTGTTTATAGGGCTTGTGCCGACTCCGATAGCCCGATCCGCGAAAAAGGGCGGTTTTTCATTGCTTTTTGGGCGTCGCGCGGTTATCATAAACATAACGAGGTTTCTGATGGCCAACGTTTCCCAAGACCGAAAAAATCATGAGGATTCGCCGGTCGATGCGGCGGTGGCCGGGTACGTGAGAAGCCTCGATGAGGAACACAAAATGTTAGTGGTCCTCAAAGCGCAGCTTTACGGCGGCGACTGGGAGGCCATGTTGGACGATCTGAAGAATCGGCTGGCGGGAAAGCCCTACATATTCAAGCTGACCAACCGCATCCGGGACGATGTGGAGCGGATAAAGGAGATGAGGGATTTTGAAAACGCCAATGGGATCGATCTGGCGGACTACGTCAGCCTGGCCTGAAGCGATCCGGTAAACGGCAGGGGTCTTTGTGATGAAGTTCCAAAGTGCAACCATGTATCGAAATGTCATGCTGTTTGTGATCACGATTCTGTGCGGCGCCGCGTCGGGGGCGACGGTCAATCGCGGCCTGCTGGTCGAGACTGCGCTTCTGGAGTCGGTGGGGCTAAAAGCCGACTGGCAGGTGAATCTGCCAATGCGAGCCGGCGAGAGTATCGAGCAAATGTACGTCTTTGACAGGTACGTGTACCTGCGGACAAACCAGAATTACCTGTACGTTGTCGATATCGAGAAACAGGCGTTTCGATTCGGCGTGCAGTTGGCGACGCGCGGACTGCCGGTGCGCGATCCCTTGTTCCGCGACGGACAGGCATGGTTCGTGGTCGGCAGTGACCTCATCGCGGTCGATCCAAAGGCAGGCGGTATCGATTTCAAGAGACCGCTGAAGCACGTCGGACGCAACGCCGTCGGTCAACTTGACTCTAACAGCCGGCGGCTGTACGTTCCAGGCTCCGACAAGCGGCTGCATTCCATAGTGCTTGACGGGTACTGGCAGGATTTCATGGTTGCCGCCGAAGACGGGGCACAGGTTAATTCCGTGGTTGCCGATGACGAGCACGTGGTTCTTAGCACCGAATCGGGTCATGTAATCAGCATCTGGCCTGATCAGGCCAGGAGACGCTGGGGTTTCGACATCGTAGGCCGCATCACTGCGCCGATTGTTCGCGATGATGACTGGGTCTACGTCAGCGGCCTCAACGCAAAGCTTTACAAACTCAATATTCGTACTGGTCGAAGTGCCTGGAGGGACGCATTCCACGCCGGTGAGCCCCTCAAGAAATCTGCTTTTGTCGGCAAGAGACTTGTCTATCAAAGCGCACAGGGCAACGGAGTCTACGCCGTCGACAAGCAGAGCGGCAAGAGCGTCTGGAACGTGCCGGCGGGTGTCGACGTCCTTGCCGAGACAGAGACGCGGGCATACGTATACGCTGAGCCCGGGATGCTCGTCGTGATGGATAACGGCAAGGGCAGCCGGGTGTACTCGATAAACTTTTCGACCGTCCGGAAGTATGCCATTAATATGATGGACGACTCGCTTTACGTGGCCGATCTGCAGGGACGTGTGATGTGCATCAAGGAGAGGAACCGGCGTTAGAGCAGACGTTCCTTTATCATGTTCCGACAGATCGCGACGCCCATACGACAGGCCAGAAACTGAACGAAAGGACTATTTGGTAAGGAGACGCGTAGAAATGGATGTCAAGATCAGGACGGCACTCGTGAGTGTGTCCAACAAGGAAGGGGTTGTCGAGTTCGCAAAGCAGCTCGACAAAATGGGGGTCAAAATCATAAGCACGGGGGGTACGGCCAGAACGCTTTCCGAAGCGGGAATCGACGTAATCGCCATCGACTCGGTGACCGGTTTTCCGGAGATGATGGACGGTCGGGTGAAGACGCTTCATCCCAGGATTCACGGTGGATTGCTTGCCCTCCGTGACAAACCCGATCACGCGAAGGCCCTGAAGGAGCATAACATCGAACCCATCGACCTGGTTTGCGTAAACCTCTATCCATTCGAGCAGACTATTGCCAAACCCGGCTGCGCATTCGAAGAGGCCATCGAGAACATCGACATCGGTGGTCCGAGCATGGTCCGCTCTGCGTCCAAAAACCACAAGTATGTTACTGTAGTGACCAGCCCCGATCAGTACGGCCGCGTTATCGAAGAAATGCAGGCCAGGGATGGCGTTGTCAGTGAAGCCCTGCGCAAGGACTTCGCCAGAGTGGCTTTCGGTCTGACTGCCTCATATGACGCGGCTATCGCCAAGTATCTTAACGCTCAGGCACAGGTTCATTATCCCGAACGCATTTCGCTTGCGGCTTCCAAGAAGAGCGATTTGCGCTACGGCGAAAACCCGCACCAGTCCGCCGGCTTCTACACGCTTACGCCCAGCGGGGAGGTCAGCGTCGGCGCAGCGCGGCAGCTCGAAGGCGGCAAGGAGATCAGCTTCAACAACCTGCTTGATGCCAATGCGGCGTTCGAGCTGGTCAAGGAGTTCGACGAACCCGCTGCCGTCGTTGTCAAGCATCTGAATCCGTGCGGCTGTGCCATCGACGACAATATACATGTCGCTTATGAAAAGGCCTACCTGGGTGATGTAGTCAGCGCTTTCGGCGGCATCGTTGCGCTGAACCGCAAGGTTGATGTGCCGCTGGCGACGACAATAATGGAGTCCTACGCCAGGTTCGGCAAGGCGGCTGGCGCAGCAGGCTTCTTCGCCGAAGTAATTATCGCTCCGGAGTTCGATGCTGATGCTTTACGGGCCATTCGCACACTTAAAAACTGGGGCCAGGATGTTCGTCTGCTGGAGACCGGGCCAATAGATCGCGCCGGCATCGACGCGGCCGAGTTCGACGTGCGGTGCATTGTTGGAGGCTTGTTGCTGCAGAAACGAGATATGGTCGGCTGGGAGCCCGATCTCCTGACTTTTCCGACTAAGCTTAAACCGACGCCCGAGCAACTCGAAGACCTGCGTATCGCATGGCTTACAGCCAAGCACGTCAAGAGTAACACGATCACGCTGGTAAATGGTCGCAAGCTTGTAGGCGTCGGCGCCGGACAGATGAACCGTGTGGAGTCCGGCCTGATCGCCTTCAAGCACGCGGGCGCCGCATCAAAAGGTTCAGCTATGGGTTCCGATGCATTCTTCCCATTCCCCGATAATGTGGTCAATGCCGCAAAGGCGGGCGTTGCTTGCGTTGTTCAACCGGGCGGCTCAAAGAAGGACGATGAGGTCATTGCAGCGGCTGATGAAACGGGTATTGTAATGGTCTTTGCGGGCAAGCGGCACTTCAAACATTGATATGCGCCTGTTCGAACGAGCAAAAAAGGGCGACCCCATTGGGGGTCGCCCTTGTTGTACTTTGAGACTGATGATCGTTGCGACTTCTACTTCCTTGGCTTAAGGCCGGCTGCCTCGCGGAGAGTATCGGCCATATCTGTCTTTTCCCACGTAAAGCCGGGTACATTGCGTCCGAAGTGGCCGTTGCGAGCCGTCTCGGCAAAGATCGGCCGCTTCAGATCCAGATGTTCGATCATCCCCTTGGGGGTCAGAGGGAAGTGCTTGAGTACAAGTTCCTCTATCAGCGTTTCATCCACCTTGGCGGTCCCCTCGGTATCCACCAGCACCGACAGCGGCTTGGCCACGCCTATAGCGTATGACAACTGAACTTCGCATGCCTCGGCCAGCCCCGCCGCCACGACGTTCTTTGCCACATAACGGGCCATGTAGCTGGCCGTCCGATCTACTTTGGATGGATCTTTGCCGCTGAAAGCGCCTCCGCCGTGGCTGCCGCGTCCGCCATAGGTATCGACAATTATCTTGCGCCCGGTCAGTCCGCAGTCGCCTTTAGGTCCGCCCACTACGAACCTGCCCGTGGGATTGACGTGAATCACGAGCTTTCCGTCGAGAAGTTTCTTCGGCAGAACGGGCGTTATGACCTTTTCTATGATCTCCTTCCTGATCGTGGCGTACTTCACGTGCGGCCCGTGCTGCGTCGAAATCAAAACCGTATGGATACGATTCGGCTTGCCGTCCTTGTATTGTACGGTAACCTGACTCTTACCATCCGGCCGAAGCCAGTCAATCTTGCCCGTTTGCCGCATCGTCGTAAGCCGGTCCGTCAGCTTGTGTGCCAGATAGATCGGCATCGGCATCAGGCTTTGAGTCTCCGTGCACGCGTAGCCGAACATCAAACCCTGATCACCCGCTCCTTGTTCTTTGTGCAGGCCTGTCCCTTCAGTTACGCCCTGTGATATGTCCGGGCTCTGGTGCCCCAGCGCGACCAGAACCGCACAATTCTCGAAGTCGAAACCTATGTGCGGATCCGTGTACCCGATATGTTTGATTGTTGCCCGCACAATGGCGGGAATATCCACGATCGCCTTGGTTGTAACCTCCCCGGCCACCACAACCAGGCCCGTTGAAACCAGTGTTTCGCAGGCTACCCGACTGTCCGGGTCCTGCGCGACCATCGCGTCCAGAATAGAATCGGAAATCTGATCGGCGACCTTGTCCGGATGGCCCATTGTGACCGATTCGCTGCTGAACAGATGCGATCTTCCGTTCAGGCGCTTCCCGGAATTATTTTGCGACATCCATTTAATCTCCAATAGCAGGATTATGTATTGTGAAAAACATGTAATATAGCGACTCTAAGGGTTCTGTCAAACCCCAAGTCGGCAGTCAGTAGTGAAATGGTGAAAAGTTCTATCAAGTAAATGAAGGCTTGGATCGCGTTCTGGAACATTGTGGTCACGGATTTTCGTGCCTACTACTTCAAGCCGCCGAACATCAGTTGGGGCCTGATCTTTCCGTTGGCGTGGACGGGGATGTTTTTCATTCGGTCTGGAGCGGGTCTCGACAGCATCCCCAATCTGCTGCCTGGCGTGATCGCCGTGTCGGTGCTGTTCGGCACGACAAGCCTGCTGTCGGTCACGGTAACTTTTGAGAAGAAGGGCCGATCCTTCGAGCGGCTCCTGCTCGCGCTCATCCCGCTGGAACTGCTGATGGTGGCCAAGACCGGCGGCGCGATTCTGTTCGGTATCGCGTTCGATTCACCGCTCGCCACACCTGCCGTTGCCCCTCGATTTCGGCCTCAAATCGAGCCTCGGACACTCTGGTACCCAGTCAGACCTGCTTGCAGTCCGGGCGATGATCCCGTCTGTTGCCCAGCGCCTGACCTTCGGGGCACTGATAAGTGGTGAGCATCATTAAAGCAAAGGCGAAAAAACCTCCCGCCGGAATGACTGCGGGAGCTTTTTTCATAGACGGGTGGATGACGGGACTTGAACCCGCGACCCCCAGAACCACAATCTGGTGCTCTAGCCGACTGAGCTACATCCACCATTTGCTGCCTTCGACGAAAGCGGCATTCTATTGGTTCATCGGCCTCATGTCAACAGTTCTTGCCAAATTTGCTCATCCGCGCTGCCATGCGTCTTCCCCCGTTTACACCGTCAGCGCACCATGAAATGGCGGGTCATGCCTGCAGCCGAGAGAACCACACCTGCTATGGCACAAAAACGGCCTTTGAGCTTTCCGCCGCTTCGTTCAATGAACGTGTAGGCCAGCAAGCCCGCAACAAATCCCACAACTGACATGGCCACCCAAAGACCCATGCCCAGTATCCCAAGGACAAAAGAAGTGACGGCAAGACCACTGAGCCGCTTGATGCGGACATGGGTGGATGCTTGGCAGACCGGACATATATGCACGCCGCTGTCAACCGGGCTTGAACAGTTTGGACAGTTCATAACAGTTCCGCCGTTATTGCCGGATTCCGTCGCCTCGCCTACATTATACTTATGTGCCACTTACCCGTCAAGAGAATCACCGCTTTACGATGCGAAATGGAATGATCCGGGCACCTCCCCCTATACAAAGGAGTCCATGAATATTGATGGCGTTAAAGCCGGAATCATGTAGAATAACGTTACGGCTGTGGGCCAATTTGTTCATACGAAGACGCCGGAGGTAGTGTATGCCAACCAGGAACGACATCATCAGGATTTCCCGTTACAGAAACGCACTTGTCCGCCTGCGGGCACTGAATTTTGTAAAGGTCTTTTCGGACAATCTTGCGGACGCCACAGGGGTCTCTTCTGCTCAAGTACGCAAGGATTTCTCGGCTTTCAGTATTGCTGACAGCCAGCGGGGCGGCTATCAAGTCGACGACTTGCTCAAGAAGCTCAACAGGATACTGGACAAAGACACGATCCATGAGTTCATCGAAGTCGGCGCGGGCAACCTCGGCAAAGCACTGCTTCGTTATCCAGGGTTCGCCAGGAGCGGCATCAAAATAGTGGCCTGCTTTGATATAGACCCCGCCAAGTACGACCGAGATGCAGAGATACCCGTTCTGCCTATTGAAGAACTTCATAGTTTTGTCCAGGAGCATGGAATCAAGTTCGGCATCATATCCACTCCGGATGTGGCGGCACAACAGGTTCTGGTTCGCATGATTTCAGCAGGCATAAAGGGCATACTCAATTTTGCCCCTATATATCTTAGAGGCCCGGAAGACTGCGTAATCAACAATATCAATCTTGAATCAGAGATCGAAAATATCGTTTATTTTGTCAATCTCTCCGGAAAAAAATAAAAAGACCCGTCCTCCAGTCCTTCATTTTATAGGGCTGCATCACCCATAGAGCGGCTTAGAACGCTCCTTTGGCACTTTTTTAAATGCCACAAAGCAGTGTTTTTCGGATATTTGGTCAGTTAAACGCCGTAGCGGTCTGGTTGTGAAGCTCAGAAAATGCAAAGTTATGTGAAAAAATTCACATAAAACCATTGACTTGGCCAAATCACTTGCTGATAATAGGCGTATAATCCGAAAACGTGAGTGGTGACATTAGCATGTTGGCTTGGATACGTGATAGATGTAACAAATAATTCTGGTCGCCGAATGGTGAATAGAAGCTGCATAATCAGGTTGTCGCGCTACAGAAATGCCCTTATCAGGCTCAAGGCGTTGAATTTCGTCAAAGTCTTCTCAGAGAACCTTGCCGATGCGGCGAGAGTGACTGCCGTTCAGGTCCGCAAGGATTTTTCTATCTTCGGCATCTGCGGCAATCGCCGCGGCGGATACCTGATTGACGAGCTAATCACGCAGATCAGTGCGATCCTCGGCAAGGACAAGGTCCAGAGGTTCATAGTTGTCGGCATAGGTAACATAGGCACGGCCCTGCTCAACTATCCCGGCTTCCGAAAGAGTGAAATAGAGATCGTTGCCGGTTTTGACATTAGTCCCGCCAAGCACGACCGTCAGGGCCCGGTGCCGATACTGCCGCTCGAGGAAATGGCTGGCTACGTTGCGGAAAACGGAATCACATTCGGCATCATCTCCGTTCCCGATTCGGCCGCCCAGGAGGTTTTCGAGCAGATGTTGGAAGCGGGTATCAAAGGTGTGCTCAATTTTGCCCCAATATGTCTCAAGGAGCCGAAGGACTGCGTGGTTCGCAATCTCAACCTCGAGACCGAATTGGAAAATATCATCTACTTCACGAATTTTGCGGAGCAGACGGAGAGGGAATAATGGTCGGTCGATCCCTTAAAAGCAAGCTCGTGTGGTCTTTCCTTGCAGTGATTTTTTTGCTGTCTTTCATGACGGCTATGCTCGGCTTCTACCTGATTGAAAAAGACATACTTCACAGAGCCCAGTCAAAGGTCCGCAGCGATCTCAGATTCGCAAGGGAGGTATATCGCCAGGAAACCAAGAGCATCGAAGATATTGTACGTCTTACGTCGATCAGATTCTTCCTGCGAGATGCGGTTTTGCAGAACGACACAGAAACTCTGACCCGGCAGCTCACTGATATCCGAAACGCTGAAGGGTTGGATGTGTTGACGCTGACCGATGCTGCTGGACGAGTTTTGGTCAGGTCGGCAAATCCGCTCGTCGCCGGTGACGATCAGAAGGGCGATCAGGTGCTCAGTAAAGTGCTTGTCTCCGGGCAACCGGTCGTCGCCACAAGCATTTTGCCCGCCACCGAATTAGTCAAGGAGGGACCAGACCTGGCGGCCCAGGCCCATATTACGCTTGTACCTACTGCAAAAGCCAAACCAACGGCCGAAACCCAGCAAACTGCCGGTATGATGATAAAAGCCGCGGCGCCCGTATCCGACGAAAGCGGCAGAATGATCGGTGTACTCTATGGCGGTGTACTGCTGAACCGCAACTACGACATTGTTGATAACGTCAAGAGGATCGTTTACCAGGACGCTGTCTACAAGGGCAAAGACATTGGTACGGTGACCATCTTTCAAAAAGACCTGCGCATTTCGACCAACGTCAAGGCGAATGGAGGCCGCGCCATCGGGACCAGGGTCTCCGAGGAGGTATACGATCGCGTCCTGGGGCAGGGGCGGCTCTGGTCCGATCGGGCATTCGTAGTTCAGGACTGGTACAAGACCTGCTACGAGCCAATCAGGGATATAAACGGTGATGTCATTGGCATGCTCTATGTGGGCACTTTGGAGCTGCCTTTCAAGGATTTGGCTACAAACACCATGTTGATCTTCATGGCCATCATTGTAGCCGCTACCGTAGTGGCGTTGTTGTTCTCGTATATTCTTGCCGGCCGCGTCTCAAGGTCTCTGACGCTGCTGCGCGACGCCACCAGCAAGCTTGCAGCCGGCGAGCTCGGACACATGATTGAAACTACATCCGATATTGAGGAATTCAACGAAGTTGCCGAAGCATTCAATGTCATGTCCCGACAGCTTGAGGAAAGAGACGCCAGTCTTAGGCTCTCTAACGATATGCTGGCTGATCTCAACAAAAGGTACATCGACCTCATCGGTTTCGTTTCGCACGAGCTCAAAGGCATAGTAGGAGTAATCGTCATGAATGTCTGCTCAGTGCGCGACCGTATCCTTGGAGAAATCAACGAACGCCAGAAAAAGGCGCTCGACGGCGCAACCCGCAGTCTGGATTATCTGACCGCCACTGTCAAAAAGTTTCTCAATCTGGGCCGTATCGAAAAGGGCGAGCTGGAGACCCGGTACACGAAGGTTAGTCTTAATAAGGACGTTTTTGACGCTGCCGTCGAATCTGTTCTGGCCGCCGCCGAGCGCAAGAACATCAATGTGCGCAATGAGATAGATACCGACCTGCAGATAGATGCTGACCCCGAACTCCTGCAGGTAGTGGCCAACAACCTGATCAGTAATGCAGTGAAATATGGAAACGAATGGGGAAACGTCCTTCTCAAATCGCGAACCCAGGACGAAACCATCGAAATTGAGGTTTACAACGATTCGACGCCGTTGCGCGAGGATCAGATAGGCAGGTTGTTCCAAAGGTTCTCACGTCTGGACAATCCCGAAACAAGGAGTGTAAAGGGAACCGGACTGGGACTTTTCATCACCAAACAGATTGTCGACAAGCACGGTGGACGAATATGGGTCCAGCCGCGAGAAAAAGGGAATTCCTTTATTTTTCAGTTACCGTTGCAGGTAAGTTCTTATGCGAAGGAGAGTAGTTATGTCTGAGGTTCAATGTTGCCGCTGCCAGAGCGAGATGTCCGAGGAAGATATGCTCGGGCAGATCGACGGCGTCTTGGAGGATTACAAGGGTGTGGAAGGCGCCCTGATACCCGTTCTCCAGATCGCCCAGAACATGTTCGGTTACCTGCCGGAGTCTGTTCTGCGTCGGATCAGCCGGAAACTTGACAAGCCCTACAGCGAGGTGGCCGGAGTGGTTAGCTTCTATTCATTCTTTTCCACCGCCCCGCGTGGCAAGTATGTGGTTCGCGTCTGCCTGGGAACCGCCTGTTACGTACGAGGCGGCAAGGACGTCCTTGATGCCCTCAAGAAGGAGCTGCGGATTGACGTAGGACAAACAACGCAGGATCGCCTCTTCTCGCTCGACGTTGGACGGTGTTTTGGAGCCTGCGGTCTGGCGCCGGCCATCATGGTCAACGATGACGTTCACCAGCGGGTTAAGCCGGTCAAAATAGCCGATCTTCTGGACACCTATCGCAATAAGGAAAACGAATCCGCAAAGGAGGTGGACTAACTATGTCGGCAGAGAAGATACGCAGTGTAGAAGACCTTGATGCCATCCGTCGCTCAGCAGCAGCCAGGCAGAATGGACCCGACGCCCCGCATGAGATACGGGTCTGCGTCGGTGGCGGCTGTATCGCGAGCGGCTCGCTTCCCGTTAAAGCCGCCTTTGAAGAAGCGCTGAAGGCACGCGGACTCCAGGACCGGATTTCGGTCGTCGGCGTGGGTTGCCTCGGACCTTGTTCCCGGGGACCCGTCGTACTCATCGGCAAGGATCGCGTGTTCTATGAAAGCGTCAAGCCTCAGGACGCTGATGAAGTGATCGAGAAGCATCTTCTCAATGGCCAGGTCGTCCAGAGACTCAACTGGAGGAAGGAATCCGGCCCGCCCGTTGCGGTACAGGACGATCTGCCTTTCTTCAAACGCCAGAACAAAGTGGTGCTGAGAAACTGCGGAAGCATAGACCCGGAGAGTATCGAGGCCTACATAGGTTGCGGTGGATATCAGGCCTTGGCTCGCATGCTGACCTCGATGTCTCCCGAAGATGTCATCGAGGAGATGAAGAAGTCCGGCCTGCGGGGCCGAGGAGGAGCCGGTTTCCCAACATGGATGAAATGGTCATTTGCCCGTAAGAGCCCGGGACAGACCAAGTACATCCTCTGCAACGGCGATGAAGGTGATCCTGGTGCATTTATGGATCGAAGTTTGCTCGAAGGTGATCCGCACAGCATTATAGAAGGCATGGCGATAGGTGCCTACGCCATAGGAAGCAGCCAGGGTTATGCGTATATCAGAGCGGAGTACCCCCTGGCCGTTGAACGTTTCGGAAAGGCGATTGCTGATGCCCGAAAGTGCGGTCTGCTCGGCTCCAACATCTTCGGAACCAAGCATTCGTTTGATCTGGAGATACGCATGGGCTCCGGGGCGTTCGTCTGCGGCGAGGAGACTGCACTTATCGCATCAATCGAAGGCAAACGCGGCGAACCTCGCCCGCGACCGCCGTTCCCAGCCGTCAAAGGCCTCTGGGGAAAGCCAACGGTTCTGAACAACGTCGAGACTTACGCCAACGTGCCGGCCATTATCCTGAATGGCGGCGACCGGTTTGCATCGTTCGGAACCGAAAAGAGCAAGGGGACCAAGGTATTCGCCCTTGCCGGCGCGATCAAAAACTCCGGCCTCGTCGAGGTGCCCGTCGGAACTACTCTGGGCGAACTTATCTACGATATTGGCGAAGGCGTCGGCGAAGGCAAGGAATTCAAAGCTGCCCAGATCGGCGGACCTTCGGGCGGCTGTATTCCGCGGCAGCACCTCAACGTGCCGCTCGATTACGAGTCGCTTAATGAGCTCGGAGCCATCATGGGCTCCGGCGGCCTGGTCGTCATGGACGAGGACTCATGTATGGTCGATGTCGCTCGGTTCTTTCTTGAATTCGTGCAGGAGGAATCCTGCGGCAAGTGCGTGCCGTGTCGTGTAGGTACCAAACGCATGCTCGAAATACTCACCCGCATCTGCGAGGGCAAAGGTCAGGAGTCAGACATTGAGACCCTGATCACGCTGGGCAATCAGATAAAGGATACCGCGCTATGCGGTCTGGGCCAAAGCGCCCCCAATCCGGTATTGTCCACCATACGGTATTTCCGCCACGAATACGAGGCGCATATCCGCGAGAGGCACTGTCCTGCCGGCGTCTGTCCCGGACTGGTCCCGGCTTCATGTCAGAGTGCCTGTCCTGCGGGCGTCGACGTGCCGGGCTTCATCTCTCTGGTGGGTGAACGGCGATACGCCGAGGCGCTGCGGCACCACCGTGAACGCAATCCATTCGCGTCGATATGCGGCCGAGTCTGCTTCCACACATGCGAAGGAAAGTGTCGCCGCGCCACATTGGACAAGCCCGTTGCCATACGCGGAATCAAACGGTTCATGGCCGATCAGGAGATCACTATTCAATTGCCCGAGGTGCGGGAAAACCCTGCCAACGCCAAACGCAGGATTGCCGTCATCGGTGCCGGACCCGCGGGATTGTCCTGTGCGTATTTCCTGGCCCGTCTCGGCTACAGGCCAAAAGTCTTTGAAGCGGAGCGACGACCAGGCGGAATGCTCGTGCAGACGATTCCTTCCTACAGGCTGCCGCGAGAAATCGTCGCGCGCGAAATACGTATGATAGAACGAATGGGCGTCGATATCGAAACCGGAAAACGATTAGGCAAGGACTTCACTCTCGCGGGCCTTCGCCGCGATGGTTATGAAGCCATCTTCCTCGGCGTGGGTTCTCCCAAGGGCGTGTCATTGGACATCCCCGGTGCGGACGCCCCAAACGTCACCGACGCGATAGCCTTCCTGAAGACCTATAATTTCAAGGGTTCGGTTCCCGTGGGCAGCAAGGTCGCCGTAATCGGCGGCGGCAACGCGGCAATTGACGCTGCCCGTACGGCTGTTCGCCTCGGCGCCAAAGACGTCACCGTCATCTATCGAAGGATGATGGAAGATATGCCGGCTTATCTCGAAGAGATACAGGATGCTTTCGACGAAGGCGTTAAGATAAAGGCCCTGACTAATCCGGACGAGATCGTCCTGACCGACGGAAAGGCATCCGGAGTCAAGTGCCACTCCATGAAACCAGGCAAGTTCGACCGCTCCGGAAGGCGCAGCCCGGAAAGGGATGGCAAAACGTTCATCGTCGAAGCCGACCAGGTCATCTTCGCCTGCGGCCAGACGCTTGACTCCTCGGAGCTTTTCGACCATGACGAGCTGCAGCCCGTAAGCGGGTACCGTATAATGACGGATACGATTACTGGCCAGACCTCCATTCCGTGGCTGTTTGCCGCTGGTGATGCCGCAACCGGTCCGGCCTCGGTGGTCCGCGCCGTCGGCGGCGGCGAACGGGCCGCAGTCGGTATCGACAAGTGGCTTACCGGCGAAGACCACGCATTCTGGCGTGTGCATCAGATGGTCGACACCGCCTTTGACGTAGATGCCGACCCGGCGCCGTACCCCAGAGTGAATATGCCGGTGCTCTCGGTTGAAAGGCGGAAAGACAATTTCAACGAAATAGAACTGTCCTGGGTGGAAGCCGAAGCGATACGCCAGGCCAAACGATGCCTTCGCTGTGACTACGGCAAGGTCCCCGCAGTGGAAAGGAGTTAGTGAGGAATGGTCACACTGTATATAAACAACACCAAAGTTGAAGTGGAACAGGGCTCAACGATTCTCGACGCCGCGTCCAGTGCAGGGGTCAGAATACCGACTATGTGCCATGTCGAAGGCAGAGTCCCCCAGGGCGCATGCCGCGTATGCGTTGTCGAAGTCGAAGGTGCACGCACGCTTGTCGCCTCATGCTGCACGCCCGCCACCGAGAATATGAAGGTGTTCACCAACACCAAACGTGTGCGGCAGGCCCGGCGAAATGTGGTTGAACTGCTCCTTTCCGAGCACGACGGCGATTGCAAGACCTGCGAACGAAACAACGATTGCGAATTGCAGGAGCTGGCGCGACAACTTGGTATCGACGAAGTAAGTTACCAGGGAGAACGCACGACCGGGCGCATCGACGATTCCACGCCCGCATTGACACGTGATGCCGGCAAGTGCATCAAGTGTCGTCGCTGTGTTACCGTCTGTACGGAAATGCAGGCCGTCGGTTCACTCTTCCCGCAGGGGCGCGGCTTCCACAGCATGATCGGCCCCGCCTTTACGTGCGAACTGGGCGATGTCGTCTGCGTTCAGTGCGGCCAGTGCTCGGCCATCTGCCCCGTAGGAGCCATAAGCGAAAAAAGTCATATCGATGATGTCTGGGCGGCTATCGACAACCCCGAAAAGTTTGTCGTTGTACAGACAGCCCCGGCGATCCGCGCCGCATTGGGCGAGTGCTTCGGAATGGAACCCGGTACGCTCGTCACCGGCAGGATGGTGACTGCCCTGCGCCAGCTCGGCTTTGACGGTGTCTTTGACACAAACTTCACCGCCGACCTGACCATCATGGAGGAAGGCACCGAGTTGCTCATGCGGCTGAAGAAAGCCCTCGTCGACAAACAGCCCGTCGCATTGCCGCAGTACACCAGTTGCTGCCCGGGCTGGATCAAATTCGCCGAGCACTACTACCCCGAAATACTTCCAAACCTGTCGAGCTGCAAATCGCCGCAGCAGATGTTCGGCGCCGTAGCCAAGACCTACTACGCCGAAAAGATCGGCCGCCGCCCCGAAGATATGGTCGTTGTGTCGGTAATGCCCTGCACCGCCAAGAAGTTTGAGAACCAGCGCCCGGAGATGAACGACAGCGGTCTCAGGGACGTAGATTATGTCTTGACCACGCGGGAACTCGGACGTATGATCCGACAGGCCGGCATCGATTTCGACCTGTTGAAGGATAGCGCAATGGATTCGCCCCTCGGCATGTCCTCGGGAGCCGCGGACATATTCGCAAATACCGGCGGCGTCATGGAAGCCGCCATACGAACCGCCTACGAGATCGTTACGCAGAAGGAATTGCCTGCCGACAATCTGCACGTCAAGCCCATCATGGGCCTCGACGGTGTCAAGACAGCTTCGCTGAAGATCGAAGGTGCTGTCGGCGACTGGGCGTTCCTCGAAGGCGCCGAGCTGAAGGTGGCTGTCGTCCATACGCTGGCCAACGCACGCAAGATCATCGACGCGGTGAGCAAGGGCGAAGTCTTCCACTTCATCGAAGTGATGTCTTGCCCCGGCGGCTGCATCAGCGGTGCCGGCCAGCCGCGATTCACCGATGACCGTATCCGGCTCAAGAGAATTGAGGCGATCTATAAGGAAGACGAAGGAAAGAAACTTCGCAAGTCGCATCTTAATCCCGAAGTGCTTCAGATATACAAGGAGTTTCTGGGCGAGCCGCTCAGCCGCAGATCCCATAAGCTGTTGCACACCCAGTATGTGGAAAGAGCGTAAAGCAAAGTGGTTTTGAATATGAAATCCGCAGCCAACACAGAGACCGAAAACCGGGTTTGCGACTGGATCAAGCCCGAGCAGATCGCCAGATATCTCGATGGCGGCCGATGCTTCATCGACGCCTCGGCAATCCGGCAACGGCTTGAAGAAGACCCCGAATGCGATCCCGGCCGAGTAGATGCCATCCTGCAGAAGTCACTGGCCATCGACACGCTGTCGCCCGACGAGACCGCATGCCTGCTCAACGTAAACGACCCGGATATGCTGGCACGGATGGAACACACCGCCGGCGAGGTGAAGAAGAAGGTCTACGACAATCGCATCGTTACTTTCGCACCCCTGTACGTCAGTAACTTCTGCGTGAACAACTGCGTGTACTGCGGATTCAGACGCAGCAATCAGGATGCACAAAGGGCAAAGCTCTCCCTGGAGCAGATCAAGCAGGAAACTGAGGTCCTTGCCGGAAAGATCGGGCACAAACGCCTTATTGTTGTCTATGGCGAACATCCCTCAACCGACGCCGAATACATCGCTTCAACGCTCCAGGCCATCGCCTCCGTCAGCGTCAAGACCAGGATGGGCACCGGCCGCATACGCAGATGCAACGTAAACGCCGCGCCAATGTCCGTAGAGGATCTTAAGATACTGAAAGGAGTCGGAATCGGTACCTTCCAGGTCTTCCAGGAGACCTATCATCGCCCGACGTACGAAACAGTCCATCCTAAGGACACCATCAAGGGTGATTATCTCTGGCGCCTCTACGCGATGCATCGTGCCATGGAGGCCGGCTGCGACGACGTAGGAATAGGTGTGCTGTTCGGCCTGTATGACTGGAAGTTCGAGGTCATGGCCCTCCTCCATCACGCCATTGAACTCGAGAGCAAATTCGGTGTCGGTCCGCACACCATATCCTTTCCCAGACTCGAGCCGGCCGATAACACTCCGTTCACGCAGAATCCCCGCTACGCCGTAAGCGATGCGGACTTCCGTAAGCTGGTCACAGTCATTCGCCTGTCCGTCCCCTACACGGGCATGATTTTGACTGCCCGTGAAGACGCCGAATGCCGCAGAAACATTCTGCCCCTCGGCTGCACGCAGACCGACGCCTCCAGTCGCATCGGCGTGGGTGCATACGCACGGCAATCGGAGGCTCAGCAGGGCGACATACAGCAGTTTCTACTGGGAGACATTCGCAGCCTCGATACCGTGGTGCGGGAGTTGGCCGAGTCCGGCTGGATCACCTCCTTCTGCACCGCCGGCTATCGTTGCGGCAGAACCGGCGACAAGATCATGGAGCTGCTCAAGTGTGGAAAGGAAGGCCAGTTCTGCAAGCTCAACGCCGTAATAACGTTCAGAGAATGGCTCGATGATTTCGCCACTGACCAGACGAAGGCGGTCGGTGAAAAGCTCATCCAAAAGGAAATGCAGGAAGTCAAAGAGCAGTTGCCCGAATGGTATCCGGCCCTGATGAAAGTATATGAAAAAGTAAAAGCGGGCCAGAGGGACGTTTACTTCTGATAACGATGAACGACAAGAAGCTGCAATCTGTTCTCGACAAGGTCTTCGCCGCTGATATGCCCGACCGCGACGATATTGAATACCTGCTGGCGCTGCATGACCCCGAAGACCTGCAAGGACTCTTCGACTGCGCCGATGAGGTTCGAGCCGAGTACTGCGGTGACGGCATTCTTATGAGAGCCCTTGTTGAGTTCTCAAATCACTGCCGGAACGCCTGCCTGTACTGCGGCTTGAACAGGCAAAACGCTCATCTTGAAAGATATCGCCTTACCGCCGAGCAGATCATGGATGCCGTCTCTTGCATTGCTGAAAACGGGATAAGAACCGTGGTTCTCCAGTCCGGTGAGGACGAGATGCTGGACGTCTCATGGATGTGTGAGATCATTCGCCGAATCAAGAGCAGTTTCGACGTGGCGATAACTCTCTCTCTGGGCGAACGCACCACCGATGAATACAGGGCATGGAAAGACGCCGGCGCCGATAGATACCTCCTCAAGATCGAAACGACCGACCGCACTCTCTATCGTTCGCTGCACCCCGGGATGAGTTTTGAGAACCGTCTGAGTTGCCTTGGCGCCCTCAAAACGCTCGGCTATCAGGTCGGTTGCGGCAACCTCGTTGGGCTCAGACGACAGACCCTCAGATCTCTCGCCCAGGACATCCTTTTTTTTAAGAAGCACGATTTCGACATGATCGGCGTCGGGCTCTTCATTCCGCACGAGGCGACTCCGCTGTGGAACGACCCTCCCGGCGATCTGAACCTGACCCTCAAGGTCCTGGCTGTTACGCGTATCGTAACGAAGAACGCGCACCTGCCTGCTACGACGGCCGTTGGAAGCGTGGGCGAGTACGACGCCAGAATAACGGCCCTGCAGGCAGGGGCGAATGTTATTATGCCCAATTTCACCCCGCAGCCGTACAAGAAACTATATGAGATATATCCCGGCAAGCGATGCATTGAGGAAGCTGCAAGCAAGTGTGTCGGGTGCATCGGTGCCGCCCTTAAGGGAATCAACCGGTCGATCAGCGATTCCCGGGGCGACTCACTGAAGAATACGCACTTATGGGCGTGCTGAAAAGAATAACTGATTTATTGCGAAAGGAGCCGTTCAAATGGCCAAGAGAGTGCTCGTAATTGACGACGACCCTGAATTCGTGGAAGCTATGACCAACGTCTTGGATGCCCAGGGCTACAGCGTCAACTCTGCCCCCAACGGCAAGATTGGCATTGCCAAGGCCCGGGAACTCAAACCAGACATAATCCTGCTCGACGTCATGATGACCACCAAGAGCGAGGGTTTTGACGTGGCCCGCGAGCTGCACAAGGACGAAAACCTCAAGGATGTTCCCGTCATCCTCATTACGGGTGTCCGAAAGGAAATGAGCCTACCGTTCGGCTTCGAGTCCGATGAAACGTGGCTGCCCGTCAAGGGCGTCCTTGAGAAGCCCGTTAAGCCCGACGTGCTTCTGAGGACGGTCGCCGACAGCATCTGAATTACCGTCGATTCCGTTCAGGTAAAGAGATATGTTTACTGCTCCAAAAGGGTTGAGATTACACATTGGCATCTTCGGACGTCGCAATGTCGGCAAGTCGTCGGTGCTTAATTCGCTGGTGAACCAGACAGTGTCCATCGTGTCTGATGTTGCCGGCACCACGACCGATCCCGTTGAAAAGGTAATGGAGTTCAAGCCTGTCGGCCCGGTTGTGTTCATTGATACCGCTGGCGTCGACGACGTCGGTGCACTTGGTCGTGCCCGTGTGGAGCAGACGATGAAGGTCATCGAACGGACGGAGTTGGCTGTGCTCGTAACCGAAGAATGGCTTGATTACGAAAAGCAGCTTCTGGCGATGCTGAATGCCAGGAACATACCCGTTGTAGTCGCAGCCAACAAGTCAGACTTAAGGCACGGTACAGAACTTGAAAACACCATCAGGCTCGACTGCCCGCACGTCGCCGCAACTGATGCCCTCACCCGGAAAGGCATAGGCGATCTGCGTCAAGCGATCATCAGAGCCACGCCGCCCGAATTCTTGGCTCAGGATGCCATTGTCGCCGGGCTCGTCAAGCCGGGAGACCTTGTCGTTCTTGTAACGCCAATCGATCTTGAGGCCCCCAAGGGCCGCCTTATCGTGCCCCAGGTGCAGGCCCTGCGCGATATCCTCGATCACCACGCCTACGCAATCGTTGTCAAAGAGAGCGAACTGCAGGCCGCTTTGGCCCGATTGAAGGAGCCTCCCGCGCTGGTGATAACAGACAGCCAGGCCTTCGAGAAGGTCGCCGCAATTGTGCCTCAGGACGTGCCGCTTACCGGTTTCTCTGTCCTTTTCGCCCGATTCAAGGGCGATCTGATGCAACTGGCGGATGGGGCTGCCGCAATAGAACGCCTCAAGCCCGGTGATCGGGTGCTCATCGCTGAGGCATGTACGCACCACCCCGTCAAAGACGACATCGGCCGAGAGAAAATACCCCGATGGCTCCAGGAATACACCGGCGGCCAACTGAAGATCGATATCGTGGCGGGACGCGACTGGCCCGAGAACCTTAACGAATACAAGCTGATCGTACACTGCGCCGCGTGCGTCTTTAATCGCAAAGAAATGCTTTCTCGAATTGAAAAAGCACGCAGTGCGGGCATACCCGTTACGAACTACGGCATGGCCATATCGTATCTGCACGGGATGTTCGACAGGGCCATGCAGCCGTTTCTTGACGCCCGGTATTCGGGCCCGGAAAGGGAAGCCTTTCGCATATCCTGAACGCCGCCGCCCCGGTTTACTGCTGATCTGATCGGGGCTGCAATCCTCGGAATCCACCATATAACGGAAGCAGGCAGAGCCTTGGTATGGTTGGACTCAGGATGGCAAGTGGCGTTGTTGGTCATGAATATGTAACGCCGCCCGCCGCGATCGCCTGAAACGCACGCGGCCTATGACGGCCCGATACGAAACAAAGAAGAGCAGCCTGCCCAAAAGGCCGGCGGATGCAGCAATAAGCACAAGGAGCAATGAACATGTTAACGCCGCTACAGACAATCAGGAAAAAGCGAGCCGCCGCCGTCAGCCGCATTATCGCGAAGGGATATCTGGCAACCAGGCGGGTTTATGTGGGTATGGCCACCTGCGAAATAGCCGCTGGCTCCAGGGAGGTGATGGACGTCTTTCGCCATGCCATCGACGATGGCTTGACCGACGTCTATTTGAGCCAGAAAGGCTGTGCGGGTCGCTGCAATTTGGAGCCCACTGTCGAAGTAATCGAGGAAGGCAATATCCCCGTCAAATACGGCCGTGTGTCGCCCCAGCGGGCAAGGGAGATCGTCGAGCGGCATCTTAAGAAAGGTGAAGTAATCACAGAGTGGATGATCTGAAGAAAGGAATGTTCGTGGCAGAGCCTAAATACAAGTTGACGTTGTGCGACGGCACCGCGTGTGTTCATAACCACTCCAAAGAACTCCGATTGGCTATTGAGGAGCAGCTCGAAAAGCATGGCCTCACGGACGCCGTCACCATACTCTTAAGCGGGTGTCTGGGCATGTGCAGCAAGGGCCCCATACTTGTGGTCAATCCCGGCTACATCATTTATGGAAATGTCCAGGTCGCCGACGTCACCGAAATAGTCGAATCGCACCTGGTCGGCAACAAGGCCGTCACAAGGCTCATAATCCAGCAGGACAGCCTTTACAATCGATTCTTCCGCATATTCGGCGATGCCAGGTTCTTTGGCCGCCAGATGCGCATTTGCCTGCGAAATTGCGGCATCATCGACCCCGAGAACATAGACGACTATCTTGCATTGCGAGGCTATGAAGCTCTCGCTATGGCCCTCGAAAAAATGACGCCGCAGCAAGTCATCGACGAAGTGAAGAAGAGCGGCCTTCGAGGACGCGGCGGCGCTGGTTTCTCGACCGGCTTGAAATGGGAACTGACCGCCAGAGAGCCTGGCGACGAGAAATACGTCATCTGCAATGCTGACGAAGGGGACCCGGGCGCCTTTATGGACCGCAGCGCTATCGAAGGTGACCCCCACACCGTCCTTGAAGGAATGATCATCGCCGGCTACGCCGTAGGAGCGTCAAAAGGTATTATCTACATACGTGCCGAGTATCCGCTCGCCATCAAACGCCTCGATAAAGCCATCGACGCCGCACATGAGCACGGTCTCCTGGGCCCGAATATTCTCGGGTCCGATTTCAGCTTCGATCTTGAGATTCGCCTCGGAGCAGGCGCCTTTGTCTGCGGTGAAGAAACCGCATTGATCCACTCCATCGAGGGAAGCCGGGGTATGCCGCGCCCCAGGCCGCCGTATCCATCCGTCAGCGGGCTTTTCGGCAAACCTACTCTCATCAACAACGTTGAGACCTGGGCCAATATCCCCGTCATTCTCCTCGACGGAGCCGACTGGTTCAGCACGATTGGCACCGAGACCAGCAAGGGAACAAAGGTATTCGCCCTTGCCGGCAAGGTGCACAACACCGGTCTCGTCGAAGTGCCTATGGGCATGACCCTCCGCGAGATCATTTACGACATCGGCGGCGGCATCCCCAACGGAAGAGAATTTAAAGCAGTCCAGACCGGCGGCCCCAGCGGCGGTTGTCTGCCAAAGCAGTATCTCGACACGCAAATCGACTACGACTCCCTCGCCAAAGCCGGGTCGATCATGGGGTCAGGAGGCATGATCGTTATTGACGAGGATTCCTGTATGGTCGCCCTGGCCAGGTTCTTCATCGAATTCACCCAGGACGAATCCTGCGGGAAGTGCACGCCATGCCGCGAAGGCACCAAAAGAATGTACGACATTCTGACACGGATCACCGAAGGCAAAGGGCAGCCGGGCGACATTGAGAAGCTTGAACGACTTGGCGAAATGATCAAACGGGCTTCGCTTTGCGGGCTCGGCCAGTCGGCACCCAATCCCGTGCTCAGCACGATAGCCAACTTCCGAGAGGAATATGAAGAGCATATCAGCTCAAAAAAATGCAGGGCCGGCCAATGCACCGCGCTGCTCAGCTTCACTGTTAACGAAAAATGCGTAGGGTGCGGCGCCTGCAAGCGCGTCTGTCCGGTGGCCGCCGTCGAGGGGGCGCGAAAGGAAAAGCACCGTATTCTGCAGGAAAGATGCATCCGCTGCGGACAGTGTTTCACTGTATGCAAATTCGACGCGATCACAAGGGCTTGAGGATCATATGAAAAAAATGATATCCATATTCATCAACGACAAAGAGTATAAGGTCGAACCTGAGCAAACGATCATGCAGGCCGCCGACAAACTGGGATTCAAGATACCACGCTTGTGCTATCACCCCAAACTGTCGATTGAGGGCGCTTGCCGCGTCTGCATCGTCGAAGTGGAAGGGCAGCGCAATTTCGTTGCCTCGTGTGCGTTCCCGATCAGCGACGGCATGAAGATCAAAACCAATACCCGCCAGCTTCGCCGTGCCCGAAGGGACATCGTCGAACTGATTCTCGACAACCACCCGCAGGACTGTCACATCTGCGAACGCGACGGAAACTGCGAACTGCAGCGGCTCGCCGCCGCATCGGGCATCAGGATGCGACACTTCGCCGGTGAGCGAAAGCGCTACGAGCAGGACCTGTCCAGCGAAGCGGTCATCCGCGACCCCGAGAAGTGCATTCTTTGCGGACGCTGTGTGCGGATGTGTTCCGAAATCCAGCAGGTGCACAATCTCACCCAGTCGCACCGCGGGTTCAATACCGTCGTAACCCCCGCCTACAACCTCCCCATGGCCGAAAGCGTCTGCACGGCCTGCGGGCAGTGCATAAACGTCTGCCCCACCGCGGCATTTCTCGAACACAACTACACTCAGGAACTCTTCGAAAAGCTTAACGACCCCGACCTTGTCAAGGTTGCCCAGTTCGCTCCGTCAGTCCGCGCAGCCATCGGCGAGTCGTTTGGCATGCCGATCGGCTCAAACATGGAAGGGCAGCTCGTTGCGGCGATGCGGAACCTGGGCTTCGATTATGTCTTTGACACTCAGTTCTCCGCTGACCTTACGATTATGGAAGAGGCCAGTGAATTCCTCCACCGTCTGAGGAATAATGGCAAACTCCCCATGATCACCTCCTGTTCCAGTGCCTGGATGAAATGCCTGGAGCAGTTCTACCCCGACCTCATTGACAACGTCTCCACCTGCAAGTCGCCCATGTCCATGCAGGGTGCAATGACCAAAACCTATTTCGCTCAGAAGATGGGCATCGACCCGAAGAAGATTTGCAGTGTCGCCGCCATGTGCTGCACCGCCAAAAAGTACGAGGCCGCCCGACCCGAGCTGATGTTCGACGGAATGCGGGGTGTGGACATCGTCGTCACAACACGAGAGATTGCCTGGATGATCAAATCGGCCGGCATCGATTTCGTCAACATCAAACCCCAGCAGCCCGACTCCCCTCTCGGACTGTCCAGCGGAGCGGGAGCCATATTCGGCACAACCGGCGGCGTGATGGAGGCGGCTATTCGCACCGCCTATGAACTCTACACCGGCCAGACGCTCGTCGACATAGAAGTCGAAGGCGTCAGAGGCCTCAAAGGCGTCAAGGAAGGCAGCCTGACGATGGAAGGCGCTGAGATACGCGTCGCCGTAGCCCATGGCCTTGGCAACGCCTGCAAACTCCTGGAGACCGTCCGACGCGATCCGCAGCGGTATCACTTCATCGAGATCATGGGTTGCCCCGGCGGATGCGTAGGCGGTGGTGGCCAGCCTTACGCGACGATCAACACTATCCCGCTCGATGACGAATCCCTCAGGAAACGTGCACAAGCACTGTATGACCTGGATCGAGGCAAGACAATCCGCCGAAGCCATGACAACCCTGGCGTCCAGAAGCTCTACAAGGAGTTTCTGGGCCAGCCCCTCAGCGACATGTCGCACAAGTATCTCCACACCCATTACAAGCCCAAGCTGCCAGTGGGTATAGTTCCCAGAGAAGCAAAGAGAATCGAGGTGAAAGAATGACAGAGTTGGCTCAAGACAAAATGACGACACTCCGCGAGTTCATGGCCGATGCCGCCGGGCGCCAGTACTCTGAATCATATCTTATAGCGGTGCTGCACAAGGCTCAGGAACTGTTCGGCTATCTGTCGCGCGAGGTGATGGACGAAGTCGCCAATGGCCTGCAAGTGCCCGCCGCACATATCTGGGGCGTTGCGACGTTCTATCATTACTTCAACCTGACGCCGCCCGGTAGATACACAATCTCGGTTTGTCTCGGCACTGCCTGCTATGTTAAAGGAGCCGGCCAGATACTGGAAACCCTGCAACAGCATCTGGGCATCGAGGTCGGCGAGGCCACGGCAGATGGACTCTTCTCAATACAGCAGGCCCGATGCGTCGGGGCATGCGGCCTGGCCCCTGTCATGATGATAGGCGACAAGATCTACGGCGATTTGACCCCTGAGAAGACCGTCAGCATCATCGAGGAGCACCGGCGTATGGCACAGAAGGAACTGTGAACCCCGAAGACCCGCTTTCGCAGGCAAACCCCGCGCCCCTGCGTACTTGGCCCGGAATTCGAATATTCCTGCGCAAACAAAATACCCGCCGCAATAAAGAAGATACGCCCGGTTGTATAAGCTGCCGTGTCTGCCGTTGCCGCTCCGTTTAACCTGATCTCGCCAATATTGCAGTCTGTCAGCGCATACGTTATGATGGAGCAATTGCTCCACCGTGGCTGACGGCTTGCGGCTGCGTGATTTTGTTAAACAGTTTTCGTGGAGGGCGTATGCGGTTTTGCGGCAGTAACATTCCTTCTGGCGTCTCAAGAAAGGCGGCCCGCCGCCCTGGCGTGCTGCTCTCGGTGCTGATATCAATCTCTGTCCTGCAGCCCTTGGTATGTGCCCAGGTTGCTGATCCAGTCTGGCCCCGCATTCCCGCGGGTGTCGAATACCTTCAGCGTCGAATTGGGGATGTCCCGTGGGCTATTCATGTCCTCAAATTCGATAGATCGCCGGGTTCCTTCGATTTCGTAACAGCCTTGGGACTGGGCACTGTTTCCGGCCTGGCAAGTGTGCGCAGGCAGGTGGATGACCTCCCGCTTGACCGCGCCCAGGCGGTCGCCGCGGTGAACGGTGATTTCTTCATTATTCGTCCGGGACCATACCAGGGCGACCCAACGGGGCTGCACATCGTCGATGGACAGTTGGTCAGTACCTCGCGAGGCGCTGCCTTCTGGATCGACGCCGACGACAGCCCCCGGATCGGCGAAGTCTCCACCCGCATTCACATCACCGGTCCCGAAGGCTTCGCTATCCAGGCAGGCCTTAATCAGCAGTGTGCAGGCAACGCTGCGGTCCTCTTCACCCCTGTATTCTGTGCCTCCACGCGTACCTCGGCGGGCAGTGATCTGGTTCTTGAGGCAATGGATCGTGAGAACTGGCTGCCGCTAAGAATTGGACGGACATATACGGCTCGCGTTGTAGAAGTACGAGCGGGCGGCAATGCCGCATTGACGCCGCACAGAATGGTCCTTGCAGTTGGCCCGGATTTGCTTGACAGACATCCGACTCTTGCAGAAGGTACTGTTTTGGAGATTGCCGTCTAAAGTTCGCCGGATCTGAAAAGCGTTCGCACGGCGGTCGGCGGCGGGCCCATACTCATACAGGATGGCAAGCTGCGCTCATGGCAGGGCAATCAGCCGAGGCATCCTCGTACGGCCGTAGGCTTCAACAAAGATGCGATCTTTCTTGTGGTGGTAGACGGACGGCAGCAGGGTCTTTCCGCGGGCATGACCTTCCCCGAATTGGCAGGGCTGATGGAAGAGATAGGCTGCACCGATGCTGTGAATCTCGACGGCGGCGGGTCATCGACTATGTGGCTTGGCGGTCGGGTTATGAATCAGCCCTCGGACGGTCGCGAGAGGCCGGTCGCCAACAGCCTGATCGTTGTGCACAAGAGCAAGTGAACCCAAAAGCGATCTCGTGTGCGGAGGTGCGGACATGCGTATGACGTCAAGAAACAAAGGCGTAGAAGTGATGACCGTGTGTGTGATGTTGCTGTCCGTCCTTGCCGCGGGCGCCGTGGGCGCACAGGCCCGCGTCAATATCGCACTCGGCAGAAAATACACGCTCGAACCCACCCCAAATTACCAGCATTGTACGGACGCCGGCGACGCAGTTCAGTTGACCGACGGCATCCGTTCGCAGGGGTACTTCTGGACGCAGCACACAACCGTCGGCTGGAGCGGAGCCGCCTTGCCGACCGTCACAATTGATCTCGGACAGGTCCGGCCGATCAGCGGTGCATCCTTCAATACCGCCGCCGGGGTGGCGGGGGTGCAATGGCCAATGTCCTTGTTCATATTTGTCAGCCCCGATAACAGGACGTGGACGTTTGTCGGCGATCTGGTCGGGCTTTCGCGGGAGCAGCCGCGTACCGACGGCTATGCGCTGCATTGCTACCAAAGCGACGACCTCAAGACTCATGGGCGATATGTCAAGGTGGTATGCGTGCCCGGCGGCACTTACACATTCGTTGATGAAATCGAGATATACCGCGGGCCAGATGACTTCCTGCAATTGCCGCTTGCCGGCGAGCCCATTATGGACGTGGGACACTTCTGTCGCGCGCAGCAGGTCTCCCACGGCGTCAAAAGGCGGCTCCGCACCGACCTCGTCGAAATACGCGCCGGACTAAAAGACATCGATTCGAGAAAGCAGATGGAAGAGGAACTTCTGCGGATTGAGCAGCAAATACCCGATGTTATGATAGCGCCGCGAGACGATTTCAAAACCGTGTTTCCGATCAGCGATTTGCATCGGCGGCTCTTTGCGGTTCAGGCTGCTGCGTGGCGTGCCAGAGGAATCAAGCCGCTAACCGTCTGGCAGAAGAACCATTGGGACATGCTCAGTCCGACCGAACAGCCCCTGGATGGCGCAGCCCAGATTGTGGTTGCGATGATGCGCAACGAATATCGCAGCGCCGCGTTTAATCTCACCAACGCCGACGACCGCGACGTTGAGCTAATGCTGGCGATTGAGGGACTGCCCGGCGGGCCCAATCCGCAATGGATCACCCTTCATGAAGTGCCCTTTACCGATACCAAATCGGGTGTCGCGGTCGCCGCGGCGCTGCCTTTGGCCGAAAGGGCGGGGCAACATTATCGGATCAGGGTCCCGCAGGGAATGACACGACAGATATGGCTGACGTTCCATTCGAGCGGGATAGATGCCGGCGAGTACTCAGGCGAGATAGTCAGCAGGCGGGTCCGCGTGCCCGTAAACGTGCGGATCTATCCGTTTGATTTCCCCGATCGACCTTCTCTGCACCTTGGCGGATGGGACTACACCGACACCGACGCCCGATACGAAATCACCACGCGGAATCGCGACGCGCTCATTCAGCATCTTCGCGAGCATTTCGTCGATACTCCCTGGGCAACAAGCCGCGTCATGCCGACCGGCAAGTACGATGCCCGGGGACAAATGACTGAAGAGCCCTCTGCTGACCATTTTAGAGAGTGGGTGCGACGGTGGCCGAACGCGGCGAACTATTACGTATTTGCGTCGGTATCGCGGCGGTTCTGCGGGTTCGAGCCGGACAGTGAGGCTTTTGAAAACGCCGTGGCACAGTGGATCCGCTGGTGGGTCGCGGCATTGGAATCCCAATCGATCAAGCCGTCGCAGTTGGGGCTTCTGCTCGTTGACGAACCTCACACCCACGAGGCCGACGACGTGATCATTGCATACGCAAAGGTCATCCGCAAGGCCGCCCCGGGTGTGGTTATATGGAATGATCCCACGTGGCGAAAGCCCTGGCAGGCCAGACCTGAGCTGTTTGAGCTGAGCACCGTGCTGTGTCCGAATCTGCCCATGTGGATCGGCGAGGGTAAGGCCTTCGCTGATTTCTATGTCAAGCAGCGCGATGCTGGGCGGGTACTGTGGTTCTATTCGTGCAGCGGACCCGGCAGACTCCTCGACCCTTACAGCTATCACCGTATGCAGCACTGGTTCTGCCTGCAGTATGGCGCCCGCGGCTCCGGCTTCTGGGCATTCGGCGACAGTAACGGCTCATCCTCATGGAACGAATACAGCGCGAAAATAGGCGCCTATACCCCCGTCTTTCTCGATGCCGAATCGGTAACCGCGGGCAAACACATGGAGGCGATTCGCGAGGGCATCGAGGATTACGAGTACTTTCGCATGTTAAGCGATCGCATTGCCGAACTCGAAGCGAAAGGTGTCAAGAACGCCGCAATCGCGGATGCCAGGAAACTGCTTGACGCTCCCGAGCGCGTTACTGCATCCATGTCTGAGCCTGCTATGATGAACTGGAGCCGGCCGAAGGACCGTTCCATCGCCGACACAGTCCGTGTCGAGGTGCTCGATATGCTCCTTCGCCTGCAATGAGACAATCAGCAAGAACTACTGGAGAAGATTTAATGGTCTGTTCACGCATCAGAATGCACGCGCCCATGTGGACATTTATTGCGTTTGGACTCCTGATGTGCACGAGCGCAACAATCTCAACGGCAAATGGGCAAACGCGCGCGATCCCCACGCCGCTGCCGCAGCATCCGGGAAACATTTATCTTGAGGGGCAGAGCCTGAAGGTCGTTGTGCCGGAGGACACCCCGAAAGATGTACGCACGTGGCGGGTTCTTGATGATTCGCAAAAGGAGATTGAGCGGCAAGCAATTACCACCTTGCCTGCGATGATCGTGCCGGGTCGACTGCCTGTCGGCTGGTACCGCATCGAGTTCCTCAACGACCAGGGCCTATGTGTGCACTGGACGACCGCCGCCGTGCTCAAGCAACTGGCTGCCGCAACACCCTATGATTCGCCCATATGCGTTGATTCGGCAACCGCCTGGTTTGCCAACAACCGCCCCGAAGATCAGGAAAAGCTGGCATCGCTCGCGGCGCTTGCAGGGGTCAACTGGGTGCGCGACAGGCTGACCTGGCGCGACCTGGAGCCGCAACGCGGGCACCTTGTCGAGCAGCGAACCACTTATGACAGTGCAGCGGCGATTCAAACGCAATACGGGCTCAATGTCCTGCAGGTGTTCCATGCGACGCCGGCTTGGGCCTGGGACGCCGCCCTTGACGGCCAACGACCGGGGGGACGCTTTCCTCGCGATCTGCGAGACGTCTATCGATTCTGCAAGGCGATGGCGGTGCGCTTCAAAGGGCGCGTTCATGCGTGGGAGCCGTGGAACGAGGCGAACATCGACGTATTCGGCGGGCACACGGTAGATGAAATGTGCAGCTACCAGAAGGCGGCATTTCTCGGGTTCAAGGCGGGCGACCCTGACGTTACAGTGGGCTGGAACGCATATACGACACTCCCCACGCAACAGCACACGCAGGGCCTGCTTGACAATGATGTGTCGGCCTACTTCGATACTTACAATATTCATACGTACGAGTGGGCGCATGATTACGCTGGACTGTGGGGTCCGGCTCGCCAGGCGGCCGGAGGCAAGCCGCTGTGGATAACGGAGTCCGACCGCGGCCTGAAATATGTGACGCCCGAGCCGTGGTGTGAGCTTTCGCGCGAGGATGAGATTCACAAGGCGGAGTATATACCCCAGTCCTATGCGAGCAGCCTTTACGCCGGCAGCGCTCGACACTTTCATTTCATCCTGGGCCACTACTATGAGACGCACAACGGGGCACAGTTCGGCCTGCTTCGCAAGGACATGACGCCGCGACCGGCATATGTGGCGATCGCGGCCGCCGGAAGGCTCCTGGCCGGTGCAGTCTGTCTGGGTCGGTGGACTCAGCCCGACGAGCCGGATGCGCACGTTTATGCCTTCCGCGCAAGTCCTGACGGCGCGGCGAGCGATGTGCTTGTGGCCTGGGCGGAGAAGAAGGTCGATTGGCCGCAGCGGAGGCAGACGCGCATCGCATGGTCGCTGCCGGCGGGATGGCAGGCACAGGGCGTATACGATTATCTCGGTCGTCCGATTGAAAGCATTCCCAGCGAGCTGACGTCGGCGGCGGTGTATATCGTGTTGCCGGCGGGCAGGACCGCGGACCTTCCGCTAACGACCATTGAACGGGTAATAACACCCCAGGCAACTGCCTCGCCGATCGTCATGCAGGTGCAAATGCCCAAAGCCAGCAGCATGAAGATCGAGCCGCGACCCTGGTCGCAGGCTTGGGAGTACAAGATCGCCGCTGGCAAGCCTTTTCGATTGACGATGTATGCGTATAACTTCAGCGACACTGCGGCCGAGGGGCAGATCGTTGTAAAAGAACTTCCGGACGGCTGGGAGCTCTCGCAGCGCCAATGGCGCATGACCATTGAGCCCATGGACATGCAAATGTTCGAATGCGATCTGCTCGCGGCCCAAGAAGCAGCGGGTTCAGTTGCTTTACGAGGCGATTTCGGCGCGCTTGGACAACCGTTGCTGTCGTTCCGGGTCAACGCCCGTGACGATGTTAAATGAAACCTCCAGATTGGAAAGGAAGTGCCATGAGATTCAAAGCTTCTGCAGCAGCGTTGCTGACATGCTGCATCATCGGTCTGTTGCCATCATCGGTTGCCGCTCAACAGGAGAAGGCCGGCCCTGAGACACTGCTGCTGAAGGATTTTCGTCCGCGATCCATCTATAAGGTCCCCCAAACAATCGTTGAAAAGGCGAAGTACCCCGCCATCGACATGCATGCCCACGACTATGCACGGACGCCCGAGCGCGTCGCCGAATGGGTTCGATTGATGGACGAAGTAAACGTCGAGAAGACGATCATCCTCACCTATGCCACCGGTGCCGACTTCGACCGCACATACGCGATGTATGCCAAATACCCGGAACGCTTCGAGGTCTGGTGCGGGTTCGATTATACTGGGTATGACAAGCCGGGATTTGGCCCCGCGGCCGTCGCCGAATTGAGGCGATGCTACGAAGTTGGCGCACGCGGCGTCGGCGAACTGGGCGACAAAGGCAGGGGACTCTTCTACAGCAGGCCCACGCGCGCCTACGGCATGCACCTCGACGACCCGCGAATGGATCCGCTGCTTCAGGAATGCGCCACCCTCAAGATGCCCGTCAACATCCACGTAGCTGATCCGATCTGGATGTACGAGCCGATGGACGCGACCAACGACGGCCTCATGAACGCCTTCAAGTGGCGGCTGGACAACCAGCCGGGCATCGTACAGCACCCGGGCATGATCGATATACTCGAACGTGCCGTCAAACGCCACCCAAGGACGACATTTATCGCCTGCCATTTTGCCAACTGCTGCTACGACCTCGATCACCTCGGCAGGCTGCTGGACGAGTGCCCCAACCTGTACGCCGACGTATCCGCGCGATTCGCGGAAATTGCCGCCATACCTCGCGCCGCCGCGCGCTTCTGCGAGAAATACGCCGACCGCCTCGTTTACGGAACCGACATGGGATTCAGTCAAAGCATGTACCGGCTGACCTTCCGCATACTCGAATCATCCGACGAGCATTTCTACGCCTGGAACCACTTCAGCTACCACTGGCCGCTGCACGGTCTGGCCCTCAGCGACGATGTGCTTGCCAGGCTCTATCGCCAGAACGCCTTAAGAATTCTGCATGATTCTCAGAAAAGGTGATTTATGAGACAAGCAGCAACGATCTCTTTCTGTGACCGATCTGCCGTCCTTGGCTCTCTTCGGCTCCGTCATCCCGGCCTGTTGACACTCTTTCTGATCACGGTTCATGCCCTGACGAGTGCATCACCCGCCAACCAGTCCTCCGGCGACGCCCTTGTTGCAGGCTTTGCAAATCCGCCGGCCTGTGCGAGGCCTTCGACCTATTACCTGCTGCTCAACGGCCATGTAAATCCCGACCACATCACCGCCGAAATCCGACAGCTTCACGACGCTGGTATTCGGGGTCTCTGCGTCTTCGACATGGGCGCCCGGGGTCCAAAGGAGACGCTCCCGCCGCAGGGACCTCAATTCATGAGCGATGCCTGGCTTGATAATTTCGCAAGCATCTTGCGCACTGCCGCCGAGCTGAACATGGACGTCCAGTTGGCCGTCTCAAGCAGTTGGGACATGGGAGCATCATGGGTCAGACCCCGGGATGCCAGCAAAGCCCTTTATCACGCCTCAATCAGCGTCACCGGACCAACCAGCCTCAACGAAGTCTTGCCCATGCCGAACATCCCCTCCAGGGCGCCCACGGACAAAGATGGCAAGCCCCTGTTCCTCAAGGAAATCGCCGTACTCGCAATCCCCGAAGGCAAGCGGCAGGACTCCCACGAATTCATATTCGAACTGCCTGCCCCCGGCGAGCCGCTGATCGACCATGTTGTGCTCTATAACACCGAAAGCGATGACGCAAGCGCTCATGGTCCGATGCACCTCTTTGCGAAGGATTTCTCCGTCGCCGTCAGCCGCACCGACAGTCGCGATGAGAGCTTCCGCGAGATTCTGCGTGCATCGCTTCAGCCGCACACGAAAGCCCAGAGATTCGACTTCACGGCCGCCCCCGCTCGCTTCATCCGCCTGCGCATCTACAATGGACATAACCCGAGGTTCGACCGCGTCACCCTCGGCGAATTCCAGGCCTTTTCCACCGACGGCAAAAACGTCGCCGCTTCCCACGAAGCGGATCGAACCGGCAAATCGGCCAGACTTGTCCGCTTCACTTCCCAATATGACCGCGGCGGCTGGACCGCCGACAACGTCCACGACGGCGTGCACAGCGGCCCGCAGGGAAGCTGGTCGTCGGCGTCGCTGCCCCCGCTGGTTGTCCCGAACGCCGAAGCCATCATCAATCTGACCGACAGGCTCGATGCCGATGCACGCCTCCAATGGGATGTCCCCGAAGGCAACTGGACGATAACGCGGTACGTCTGCGCCAACACCGGCGAAACGCTGAAGGTGCCCAGTCCCGCCTCCGACGGCCTGGCAACCGACCATTTCAGTGCTCCGGTCACCCGCGAATACATCGAAGTACTCGTAAGCCGGCTCAGCCGCCGCATCGACCAATCGCATCGCGCCGCCCTCAAGCAGTTGTACCTGCCAAGCTACGAGGTTCGCGGCGCCGTCTGGACCGACGACTTTATCCAACAGTTCCAGGCATACCGCGGCTATGACTGCACACGATACCTGCCCGCACTGAACGGAACGATTATCCAGAGCAGTGAAATAACCCACCGCTTCCTCTACGATTTCAAGAAAACGCTCGGCGACCTGCTCGTCGACGCCTATTACCGAACTGCCAGCGAAGCCGCCCGTCGCGCAGGCATGGGCATCGAGGCCGAATCCGGCGGACCCGGACCGCCCGTGCACCATGTGCCGGTCGACGCCCTCAAGGCACTGGGAGCGATCGACGAAATGCGGGGCGAGTTCTGGCCCTGGCGAGACTGGATGGGCCCCCTCTGGGTCGTCAAGGAGACTGCCTGTGCAGCCCACATCTACGGGCGAAAGCGCGTCCACATGGAGGCCTTTACCGGCTTTCGTCACTGGCAGGACGGCCCATTCGATCTCAAGCCCGCCGCGGATCGAGCATTCTGCGAGGGCATGAACCACGTCGTCTGGCACACCTCATCTCACCAGCCCCCAGAGGCCGGCAAACCCGGCTGGGTCTACGGCGCAGGCACCCACCTTACTCCGAACCTCGCATGGTGGCCCATGGCCCATGCCTTCATCGACTATCTCTCACGCTGCTCCTTCATGCTCCAGCAGGGATTGTTCGTCACCGACGTGTGCTACTACTACGGCGACCAGGGCGCCAACTTCGTCCCGCCTAAACACGTCGATCCTTCTCTCGGATACGGCTACGACTACGACGTTACTAATGCGGAAGTAATCCTCAATCGTATGACGGTGCGCGACGGCCGAATCACGCTCCCCGACGGCATGCAATACGAACTGCTCGTACTGCCGGACCGCCCCGACATCGATCTGACCGTGCTGAAGAAAATCGCCTCGCTCATAAAAGAAGGCGCAACCGTCGTAGCCCGCAAGCCTGCCCAAAGCAGCGGCCTCCACGAATGGCCAGACCGCGACGCAGAGGTCGTCCGGCTTGCCGATGTGATATGGGGCGACTGCGACGGCCGGCGAGTAAAAGAGAACGCTTACGGCAAGGGCAAGGTCGTCTGGGGCAGGACCCTGCGACAGGTCCTGTCGGATCGCCGCATCGGACCGGACTTCTCCTTCACCGCCCGGAACGATGATGCCGATGTCGAGTACATTCATCGCCGCACCGACACCGCCGACATTTACTTCATACGCAACGCCAAAATGCGATCCCAACAAATCGAAGCATGCTTCCGCGTATTTGAAAAAACACCTCAACTGTGGCATCCCGACACAGGCGCAATCACCAGCCCCCGCTCATATCAGCGGACCGATCGCGGCATTCGAATCCCCCTCAGCCTCGATCCCGCCGGGTCCCTGTTTGTTGTATTTCGGCATTCTGCCGACCCGCCTTCGGCATCAACAATGGTCCTCCGCGAAGACGCTGCCTCCGATTTGAATGGCTCATGGCAGGTCTCTTTGCTCTCGCAGTACGACCGGCCGCTCTCGATCACGCTGCCCCAACTCATCTCGTGGACCGAACACCATGACCCCCGTGTGCGATACTTCTCGGGAATCGCTCGCTACGAAAAGAGCTTCGAAATCTCCCCCGACCGCCTTGACGCCGGCAGGAGACTCTATCTCGACCTCGGTGATCTCTGGACGGCCGCCGAAGTGACATTAAACGGCACGTCGCTGGGCGTCGTATGGAAGCCGCCTTATCGAATTGACATAACCGATGCCGTCCGCCCGGGCCGCAACCGACTCGAAGCCCGCATTGCGAACACATGGGCCAATCGCCTCATTGGAGACGCTCTGTCGCCAGCCGATCAGCGTTTCTGCCGCACCAACATAACCGGCTCCGGCACGCCCCGAAAGGCATGGAAGGACATAGAGCCTCGACCAAGTGGCCTCTTCGGACCGGTACGACTGATCCCCGGCGTTGAAACAAAAACGACCCCTTCGGTAGGCAGCCAAAGGTGAGAATTGTGAAACCAATGACGCACCGGCAAAAAGCTGGAACACATGTCTGTGGCGGCGCGGTCTTTCTGATCACCATGTTGCTTATGCTTTGCTCGGACACAACGCTGGCCAAAGGCGGCGTGTACAACCTGCGGCTCATAACAGATAACGGGCCCGACTACACCGATCTGGACTCATTTGTGCGCAGTGCCACCGGACATCTTGCAACACCTCAAGACAAGTGCATCGCCGTGTGGCGCTGGGGGCGGCGCAGCCGGCGTCAGACGAGCAACGCAACGGAGGACGGGCGGCTCGTGTTGGACCCGATTCTGCACTATAATTCCTACGGCGCGATGAATTGCGGCGTTATTTCGGGGCTGAACATTGCCAGTTGGCTGAGGCTGGGCTACGCCGGACGCTATATTCAGTTGGGCGATCATACCGTCAGCGAGGTCTCGTGGGACGATGGCGCAACTTGGCATCTGTTCGATTCGTCGATGAGCTTCTTCTGTTATAACAGCGACGGCATAGTCGCAAGCTGCGAGGAGATCAAAGCGCCGCACGCAGGCCCGTTTTCCCGCGGCGCCGGCCAGGCGGGCTACTTCTACTTGTACCACGGCGCGCCTCAGTGCATCACTCACCCCGGCAAAGACGGCTGGCGCGTTTGCAGCGACAATCCGGTAGGCTACGATCGGACGTTAGCCAATGGGGCGGAATCTTATACAACGGGTTATTCGATCGACAGGTACACTCTGCATGCCCGCTGGGGCAGGCGATACATTCTGAACATGCTGCCGCACCAGTCATACACCCGGTACTTCAGGGCGCTCTCCCCGGACGACTCCAGCGCCTTGGGCGGCGTCGTGGCCGACTACTATCGCCCGGTGGCGGGCAAAGACCCCGACACGCACCATAATCTCCACAATCTACGCGGCAATGGGGTCTGGACCTTCGAGCCTGCTCTCGAGTCGGCAGACTGCCGCAGCCAGATGCATGAAGCTCATAATATCGAGACCGTCGCCGAGAGCGGCCTTGGACCGGCTATTCATCCTGCCGTGAAGGGTCGTCCGGCGGAGGCCGTCTTCAAGATTTCCGCCGCCAATGTTATCACATCGATGAAGATTGTCGGCGAGTGCGTGCGGGGAAACGCCGAGGACGTGCTCCTGATATCCGTTTCGCGGCATGCCGGTATTGACTGGACCGAAGTGTGGCGGTCCGAGTGTATCGGCCCGGAACCAATTGAATTTCGCCTTCGCGACGTCGTGGCGGGTGTTACGGAATGTCTGGTCAAAATCAATATGCTCACCACAAATAACACAACGGACTCCGGCATAGACCGGCTTTCGTTCACAACTGTTACGCAGTTGAACCGTCGGACACTGCCGACACTGACGTTGGGCACAAACCGCATTCGCCTTTCGGCGGATGAGCAGGTCGACACCACGGTACTGTGGCCGCCGTTGCACGACGATCAGTTCAAAAAGACAGCCTGCAGCGCCGAGAGCATCTATGCCGATGTCAGACCCGACGGGATGTACAAAGCCACAATTGGAGCCGGCGTTAACAATTCGCAGTGTGAAGCGGTCTGGCGTGTCGAAGTACCGACAAGAATCGTAGATGCTGCTATCGGTACAGTAGTCACCAACCGTTCACCTAATTCCAGTGTCGCCTTGCTCTATTCGTTTGATGGGCAACAGTACACGCAATTCTACCGCAAGGCCGACGGTGACGCCCCGTTCGACAAGCAGGTTGTGTATACTGCCTGCCCTGATGCCCCGGGTTCTACTCAGCAGGTGTTTCTCAAGGCGGTCTTCTTCGCCAAAAGCGGCGCGGCGACCTACGGCGCGCCGGGCATTCAGGACCTGCTCATGCAAGTCCGACATCATCCGCGATATGAGGCGTTTTGGCCGATTGAGGTAACGTACAACTGGACCGAGCACCGCGACGGTGGCCAGGTTGAACGGTCGCATACGCAGTTGATCGAGTCGCTGCCGCATACATGGACGATCAACGTGGGCGGATTCCGTGATCCTGCTATGAACTGGATCCGAATAAATCTTAAGGGGGCTGATACTAAGTGCGCACCGGTTTACGGCTACAGTGACGGCGCCGACATCGGACCCGGCTGCGAGCCGCGGAAGCTTTCTTTTGTCTGGGGGGAGAATCTGGCCTATGGCAAGCCGTATACGGTCAGTCGTCCTTCTGAAGTCGCGTCAGGCAACCCTGACACGAAGGGCACGGAATTAACCAACGGCAAGATCATCGCGCCAACAGATTACGTGAATTCGCAAAAGGTTCAAACCGCCACCGCGTTCTGGTCATCCGGTGAGCCCGTGGCAGTTACCGTCGATTTGGGTATGGTGCAATCCATCGAAGGCGTGCGGGCAAGCACGCACCAGCCTGACGCACGATACTGCCACCCGGTACGCATCGACGTGTCAGTGTCAGCCGACGGCAAATCATGGCTGCCCGCCGGCGTCATCCGCCACAACGACCTGTGGACACCGCCGGGCGACTACGAGCCATGGGAACACGACGACAGCCCGCGATACAATCACCTGCCCGCAGCGGGGAGACTGGCCTATTCATTCCCGCTGGCTTTCGAGGAGGCCCTTGACTCAAGATACATCCGCTTCACATGCACGGCGCTGCCCGGCCGTGGCATTGGCCTGTCGGAATTCCAGGTCTTTGACAAAGTAACCACCCACCCCGCGCCGCCGCTGGTCCAGCCGTTCTGAAAAAATAGATGCAGACTCTCGGCAGGATATTCCCGGCGATGATTCCTCAAGCCCGCTATTCGTGGCGCAGCGAGTCAATCGGGTCCATATTGGCCGCCCGACACGCCGGGTACAGACCGAATACGATCCCCACCGCCGTGCTGATGCCGAAAGCCAGTATCAGTGAGCCACCCGTGATCACCGTTCGCATCTGACTGAAATGACTTACAGCCCACGGAATAACCGACCCCAATATGATCCCGAGGACGCCCCCCGAAAGAGTCAGCAGCAGCGTCTCCGACAAAAACTGAATCACTATGTCGCGCTTCTTGGCCCCTAATGCACGACGAATACCGATCTCCTGAGTACGCTCGCTGACCGTCGCCATCATGATATTCATGATGCCGATCCCGCCAACCAGAAGCGAAATCGCCGCAATCGAACCCAACACAATCGTGAAGATCCGCTGGAAGTCCCGCGCCTGACGCATCAATTCCAGCGGCACGACTATCTCGTAGTCGTTCTTCTTGTGGAACCGCGAGATAAGCGTCTCAACGCTCTGACGAGTTGGCATTACCTGCTCGATGTCGCTTACCTGGACGATGATCTCCTGCAACTGAACACGCTCCAGCGACATACCCGTCGCCGAACTCGCCTGCAATGTCATTTCGCCGAAGCGGTCCTTCACCGTCGTTAGTGGAATATATATCCCCCCGACGTTTGCCCCAGCCTTCTTGGCCCCGCTCGAGTCCTTCTCTGTGCCATCCGAGCCCTTGCCCGACGCCTGTTCCGTCGCCACCCCCACAACGCGGTAATAGTCTGTCGCGATCTTCACGTCCTGGCCCAGCGGATCATCGAACCCGAACATCTCCTGAACAACACGCTCGTCGACTACGCAAACGCCTTGCTTATAGTGCATGTCCGTCGAGCTCAGAAACCGCCCGAACTTCGTCTTGACCGGTGATATCTCCGTATACCACGGCACCGTCCCGATAACCTCGATCGACGCACGCTTGTTGCGGTAAAGCGCCTGTTGCAGGAGCCGGCGATTCGGCACAATCACCTGAACGTCGGGGATCCCGTTCTGGAAACGCTCCGCGTCGTTGTATGTAAGGCCGTATTCCTTCAGGATCTGCTGCTGACCGACCGCCGACTTGTCCTCCGGCGGCTGAACCGTCCGGATTATGATGTTCCGACTGCCCAACTGAGCTATCTTCTCCTGGGCGTCTCGACTGGCCCCCTCGCCGATAGCCAGCATCGCGATCACCGAACTCACGCCGAAAATTATGCCCAGCGCCGTCAGGGTCGAACGCAGCCGGTGCATCCACAGGCTCTTGATGCCCAACTTGATAATGCGTTTAACGCGAAAGCCGATCATGCTGTGTCACCGTTGATTAATCTGTTCCTTTACGATCCGCCCGTCGAGAAGACGTATCACCCGTTGCGCTCGTGTTGCTATATTTTCATCGTGCGTAACCACTATCAGCGTCTTTCCCTCACCGTGCAGCCTGTCGAGAATCTTCAATATGTCCGCCCCGCTGGCCGAATCCAGATTGCCCGTCGGCTCGTCCGCAAGGATGATCAGTGGATCGTTGGCTAGCGCCCTCGCTATCGCCACGCGCTGTTGCTGTCCGCCGCTGAGCTCCGAAGGCCGGTGACGCATCCGGTCGCCAAGCCCAACCATCTGAGCCAAATGCCTGGCCCGCTCCGCGCTTTCGTGTTCGCTGTACCCCTGGTAATACATCGGTATCTCGATGTTCTCGACTATATTCAGTTGAGCGATCAGCTTGAACGACTGAAAAACAAACCCCACGTAAGCCCCGCGTATCGTCGAAAGCTGATCGTCGTCAAGTGTCGCTACGCTCTGTCCGCCGAGCAGGTAATCGCCTCCGGTAGGGCGGTCCAGACAGCCGATCAGATTCAGCATGGTCGACTTGCCCGAACCGCTGGGCCCCATTATCGCCACGTACTCGCCGCTGGTGATGGTCAAATCTACGTCCTTCAGCACACGAAGCTCGACGGTGCCGAGTTGGTAGCTCTTGTACAGATCCTTCATCACCAGGATCGGACTGTCTTTCTCGAACTTCAGTGTCTGCTGGTACTCTATCATGCCCCGGCCTTCTCTGTACTTACTCAGGATCCGTCGACTGGGTTTGTCGCCGCTCGCCTTGCCGTATGTCTGCGTCCCCGCTTCCTTCAGGCCTGGCGCTTCGCGGTCCACCCTGAAAACCCGTTCCCTCCGGCCGCGGAACACGAGCCGGCCGTGACCCGTCCGCCGGCCTCGCCGCGCCGTCCGGACCCGCACCCACTGGCCGCTGCATACCTTCCATCCGCTCACCGCTCCTTTCAGGCCGTTGCATGCCTGCCGGCGCTCCTACCTGTCCCGCGCCGCTGGGAACGCCTCGGCCCCCGCCCTCCGGACGTTGCCCGCTTCCGCCCATCACCGGCCCTCCGCCATTCTCGGGCGCACCTTCAAAGCCATCCGGCAAGCGCATCCGCTGTTGCTGGAATGCCGCCGAGCCGCCGTCCGTTAACAGCGGCGGATTCAGAAGCACTGCCTCGCCTTCATTAAGACCGCTGACAATCTCCACAAAAGTATCGTTGAACGCCCCGGTGGTGACCTCGCGCTCCTCGCTGCCCCCGGATGTGTTCAAAACGTATACGACCTTCTTGCCGCGGCGATTCGCCACCACCTGGATAGGCGCCAGAATCACGTCTTCAAGCTCCCTGACCAGTATCTCAACCTTGCACGACATGCGTGTCTTGAGAAAGTCATGCGTCCCGTCGATGCTTACCAGCGTCTTGTAAACCTTCAGGTCCGGGTTAAGAAACCCCTGCTGCTGATCCGGCAGCGGAGCAACCTCCAGCACACGACCCTGAAGACGCCGATCCGGAAACGCGTCCATCACGATCTCCGCGTACTGACCGGCACGAATTTTGTCGACCTCCGTCTCGTGAACGCTTATCTCGGCTATCATCGACGCCGTATCGGGCATCGACAGGATCGTCTGGCCCTCGTAAACCGTCTCCCCCTCTGCGATCATCCCGCTGCCCCCAACGCCCCCGCGACCCCGCATCGCCCGAAACGCATCGGCGCTGCTGCCCGTACCGTAAATCACCAGACCGGGAGCCTTCGCGCGTATCGTGCAGTTGGCGATCTGCTTCTCCTGCTCCTGAACACGCAGTTCCTGAGACCTGTATCGCTCCGTCGCGCTGCTCAGAGACGCCTGTGCCTGGGCAAGCCGGGAACGGCATTGAGCATACGTCCGCTCCAGCTTCCGCCCCGCTTCGATATACGCGCTGAGATACTGCTCGGCGCTCTTCGGAAGATCATACCGCATGAATAGGTCGCGGTTGACAATCGCATTCTCAAGAGAAAACTGCCGGTTCACCACCGTAAGCCGATCACGCTCCAGATCCAGATCCGACACGTAATTCGCCTCGTGAAGACGTTCCGTTCCGATCAGCGTATTCTGAGCGTTCTTCAGGTTGCCCTGCGCCAAAACAATATCGTCGTTGAGCCGCTTCAGTTCCTGACCCGAAGCCGACCCGTCAAGAATATTCGGATCGTTCCGTGCCTGCCGCAGGATCGGTGCAACATGCTCCGACAAATTCGTAATCGCGCTGACGTCCTCCGTCAACTGAGCCGCAAGCTCGTTCCCCAAATACCGCTGAAGATCCATCATCGCAAAACGAACCTGCAAGAGACCGTCCGCCCTGTCGCTTTCGTTCTGAATCTTCTGAATCTCGAAGGCTTCCTTCGCCGACGTCATGTTCTCACTGGCGCTCGTAAGGTCCATCTTCTCCCGCGTCAATTGCTCCTCGAGCGCCGAAGAGTCCAGCTTCACTAACACCTTGCCGTTCCTGACGTCCTCCTGGGTGATGTATTCTCCCGCCGGCACCACGCTCAGTATCGTAACGTCCACTCCGCGCCGCTGCACCTCGCACTTGTATTCGATCGATTTGCTCGCGCGAATGCTCCCGCCTTCCGTAACCGTAATCGTCAGGTTCCCGCGCCGAGCAACGAACGTCGCACCCGCCGAAGTCGCCGACTTCGCCAGACGCGACCGTGCCAGCACCGCCGCCCCGACCACCGCAGCCGCCAGCACGACCACTACTATTGCCCGCCGCGCCGCACGGCCCGATTTCGATTGCAATTGCTTTGAACTGCCTGTCTCATTCATTTTGATGTCTGCTCCCACATGCCGTCCGGCTTAAGCTCCAGTACCCCTATATCCCGGAAAAACCTCATCTTGGTAATCGTGTGATTCACCAAAGCGCTGACCACCGCGTTCTGAGCCTCGACCAGAGCATCCTCCGAGTCCAGCAGCAGCCGCACCGTACCGCGACCGAATTCCAGCGACAGCTTCTCAACCTCAACACGCTGCTGCGCAAGCGCCAGACCCATCGTCTGAATCCGGTAAGTCTCCGCCGCCGCCCGCAGATCGCGATACGCCTGACGCACGTTCAATGTCACGCGCGCCGCCTCCTCGTCGTAGTTCCGGTGCCGTTGCTGAACCGAAATCAACGCCTGCCGGTATGCATTGCGCTTCGCCTTCTGGTCAAGGGCAAGGTCCGCCTCGATCCCAAGCGTATACCGCCCATCATGAAAACGAAGACGAGTCCACTCCGTCTCCGGGGTCGACGCCGCGCTGGCGCTGCCCACCAGGTCCACCTGTGGACCAAGCCCTTCCGCCGCCAAAATCAGTTTGCGCTCCGAGTCGATGACCGAGTCCCGCGTATTCGCTAAGTCCAGCCGACGCACCAGTGCAAGTTCTATCGCCTCCTCTTCCGTATAATCCGGCTGAGCCACTCCCATCGCTTCCAAAGCCGCAAGTTCGTCCTGGTCCAGTGTGATTTCCAGTTCCGTCGGCAGCGACAAATTAATCTTGTAGTTGTCTAAGGTCTGCTCGTACCCCTGCCGTCTCGTAATCAGGTTGTTCTCCGAATTCAGAAGGCTCTGTTCCGCCTCCCCGAGGTCATACGCCGGCCGACGACCCACCTCGACCTCCATCCGTATCTGATCCGTCGATTGCGCTCGCCGCTTATGGCTTGCCTCCGCTATATCGAGCCGCGCCCGCTCAAGCAGAACCCCGTAGTACTGGTCAACCATATCCGTCACGAACTGCTGACGATATCTGTTGAATCGCCGTATCTGGTACAGCACGTTCCTCTCCGCCTGCGTCAGGTTCTCCACCGCCGCCTTGCCTGCCCCCGCCCCAAGCAGCGGAGCCGCCAATGTCGCCGTCATCACAGAGCCCAAAGAAGTTCGAGGATCGCCAAGCAGAAAACGCGCCCAGTCCACCGCAACTCGAGTGCCGATCTGAACCCCCTGACCAAGCAGAAAATCCCGGTTAACCCCGATCACGCTTTCGAGAGTCGCCTCCTCATTCCCGCCAACGCTGGCATACTCCGCGTCCACCGTCCCAAACCACTGCTGACGGTATCGATGTCGTGTCTCCGTCAGACCCAAAGCCGATAGATAAAGCGACTCCTTCTGATCCTGGTACTGACGGTTGTATTTCGTAGCGATACCCACCGCCTCCGCCAGACTCAGAACCCCCGACGCGGGAACCATCCCCATGACCTCGATCGTATTGGGCTCCCCGTCGCTGACCTCATAATTCGCCATCGTACCGAAGTCGGGACGCCACTTATTCTCCAATATCCCGTATACCTCCTTGTCGGCATCCTCCTTATAGTGCTCGCTGCTGCATCCACCCAGAATGCACAAAGTCGCCCCAACACAACACAGCACAGCCGCGCAAGCGATACCGCATACCCCCCAGGCTGCCGTACACCGTCGATCAATTCTCACCACCTGCTCCTTGCACCAACAAAAAAACCCCCTCCGCTGCACAAACCAAAAGCCAACTCATCCAATAGGACCTTCGTGCCATGCTCGATTAGTGAATCCCTGTTCCATCTTTCCCGAATGCAAGCGCATTCAGCATTATAATATCGCTAATTGTACCAAAATGCCTCCGGTTCTGTCAAGCCGTCGCCAAACAATGTGCCGCCGCTAAAACGTCCGCCGCGCAATCACCCTCGCAATACCTTAAGTGAACCCTCTACTCCCAAGGTTACATAAAAAACGCCAAAAAAGGCGATAACAAACTCACTCGCCCTGACGAGCATCGACGGACGCCAATCCAACTATATGCGGCTCGACGTCGAAGATGCACCAGGCGACTTCCACGAAACATATTCTGGGATGGACGCCGCAGAAGCACGATACACATAGATTCTTGGCTCCGCGACCTGAACCCCAATGCCGGTGCAAACTGATCTTCAGTCGCCAAAAAAAACCATATCTAATGCTCAAATCGGTATTTGCAGAACCACCGCCGATGTATTATAATCCTGCCGCACATCCAAAACCGGAGCGCGCTCTTGACGAATACGAATACGAAAAAGCGGATATTCATTAGTGCTTGCGAACCAAGCGCCGATGTCCACTGCGCGCGCCTCATCGAATCCCTCAACGAACTCGCCGCCAAGACGCCCGGCTGGGAAGAAGGAGTTGAATGGGTCGGAGTCGGTGGCGACAAAATGAAGCAGGCCGGCTGTGAACTCATGGAAAACACCGCCCAGCGGGCCGCAATGCTCCACCACGCCTTCGGGCAGGTGGGCTTCTATTACGGACTCCTCAAACGAATCGGCTCATACTTCGAGACCAACAAGGTCGACCTCGTGATCGTCTGTGATTCACCCGCCTTCAATTTCCACGTAGCCAGACTCGCCAAACGAACCGGAACAAAGGTGCTTTTCTACGTCGCCCCTCAGTTATGGGCATGGGCCGCTTGGAGAATCTGGAAGCTCAGGATGTGGTGCGACAAGCTTGCCTGCATCCTCCCGTTTGAAGAGGAATGGTTCTCATCCAGGGGTGTCAACGCTGTGTTTGTCGGCAACCCATTGCTCGACGAACTCGACGATCTGCTCTGGGAGAAACGACGCGAATACGCCGACTACGACCCCTGGCAGGCAAGGATGGCGCTCTTTCCCGGATCACGCACCGCCGAAATTCAGAAGCTTTGGCCGGCGATGCAAAGGATTGCCATGAACCTCCAGGTGAACTGGCCGAGAATCACCTTTGTCGTAGGAGCGCCCAACCAGGAGCGGCTGCAAATGCTCATGGACAAGGAGTTGCGAGGCTTCAACTGCAAGTACACCATCTCCGGCGTCGCACAAACCGCCGCATCCGTCGATATGGCCCTTGTCGCAAGCGGCAGTGCAACCCTCGAAGTCGCCGCCGCCGGCTGCCCTATGATCATCATGTATCAGTCCAGCCGAATTCTCTGGCACCTCGTCGGCCGCTGGCTCGTTCGAACTCGATTCCTCTCACTGGTCAATATCCTTGCCGGTCGTGAAGTCGTACCAGAATTCATGCCCTATTTCAGATCGCTCAAACCCATACAGAAGACGTGCAACTCCCTCCTCTCCAGCAAATTGAGGCTCATGAAGGTAAGCTCCGAACTCGTCGACGTGGTCAAGCCCCTTGCCCAGGGATACGCATCCGAGAAAGTCGCTGCCCTTGTCGTAGAGATGTTGAGTTGACCCTCAGCCATCCACCCGCCGCCTTGCTGTTCGTCAAGAGCCACGTGATGCATCCCGCCGACACCCCCCCAAGGTGAGCCGCCGCAATTGGAATACCAAGAAGATCGGGGTGCAGAAAACCAAGGAACATCCTGCCGCTGACTGCTTCCAGCACCGATTTGCCCGCGACCATAGCAAGCGAGATCATACCCGCCCGGCGCGATCCGCTGCCCGCCTCATCGCCAAATATCAGTTCCAGCGAACAAACCGCCATCAGTCCGTGCCCCAGGCCCGAAAGCCCGCAGTAGCCGTATGCCCCCGAGCCCGGAAGCGAAAGCATCGCTGCCGCCATCCCGCCAAGCGCCGAACCGAAGACGTACACAGTGCGCCTGATGAATCCCACGCGCCCAAGCTGTGAATAAAGCAGGAAGAACGCCGCCCCGTCTAACAGAAGGTGATACCAGCTCACGTGCACAAAAGGATGGCTCAAAACCCTCCACCACTCGCCGCCGATGACCTTGTCGGGCAGCAGGATCATCGACTCGGCGAATCCGCCCCAAATCAGCGGTGCGTTCAGAAGCCCGATCACAACTGCATATACAAGTATTTCTCTGCGTTTCATGATATGCCTCCATGAAAAAGCCGGCGACGACCCCGCGCCGCCGCCGGCCGACGCTGCATCACCCGTGATGCTTCTGTCTCCTCTTGCGCCCGAGCCATGCCGCAAGCCCGATGAACCCTAAGCCGACCGGACCGGAACCGCCGCCTCCGCCCCCCACGCCCGGAGAACGCCGACCCTGGAACGTGCCCTCGTTGCCCGATGGATTCGTCCCGGTGTTGTCAACGCGATAGCTCTTCACCGGCTCACTCTGGCGCTGCTGCTGTGCTGCACGCTCCGTTTGAACCCGCTGCTCGTTCTTTCGCTCGATCCCGAAACGTTTGAAGCTCTCTTCCATGATCACCAGCATCGACGTATAATCCGTAACCAGCGAATACTCCGTGCCAACTTTCACTATCTCTCGCCGGAGTGCCTCGGTCTCGCCTTCGTCGCGAACAACCTCCATGATCTCATTGATGCTCGAAAGCGCCCACAGCCGCTCCAACTCGGGGTTGTCGGTATCAACCGCCGGCAGTTCGGCCTTGCACTTCCATGTCTTCTCCTGCCCGCCAAGTTTGCCCCGCAGTTGAATCTCCACCTCGCCCGCCTTCTCGTAATGTCCGAATACAACCAGTTGCTGACCGTAATAGAGATTCCCCAGCGCCGCGGGCGTTATATCCTTGACGTTGCCGCCTGCTATCTTCAATTGCACGTCGCGCAGCGATTCATGCAGCATGTGTGACTTTGCCTGCAATATTCGTCCCTTGATGTCGTCGCTGTCCGAGATGTTCATCGCAAAACCGCCCGAGTCTTTGGCAAGTCGCTCCATCAACGGCTTGTCGCCGCTGTTGCCGATCACGAACGTGAACATGCGAACGTCGTGTTCCTCTAACAGCCGCAGGTATTTCGCGTGGTTGTCGTTGCTCACGTTTGTTACCGCGTCCGTAACCAGGATCACCGCCGTCGTGCGGTTCTTGTCCAGCTTTGCATACGCCGCCTGAATGCCCGCGAACAATTGCGTTCCGCCGCCGGCCTTGATCGCCCTGATCCTCTCTATCGCCTCGGCAGCGTTCTCTTCTTTGGCCGCGACGTAGCCGTTGGTTATGTCCCTGGCCGTGTCGCTGAAAGCTATAACCCGGAAACGGTCCTGCCCGCTCATCCTGCCGATCGCCTCGCACACACCGTCGATCAGAGTCGATATATTAGCGCCCCGCATACTCCCCGATGTGTCCAGCACAAACGTCCAGTCCGCTCCGTCCGCGCTCCGCTCCAGGTCCGCCGCCGGGGTCACAACCACCATGAACGTCCCCTGTTTTGACTTCTCTGCGCGATAGGGAATCACTTCCACGCGCGCCGGCGCTGCGTCGTCCAGCCTGTAATAGAATACAATGTCTTTGTTCAAAGCAGCCGAAGACAACTCGATCTTTGCATGAACCACGCTCGAACCCGAAACCTCATCCGTCTTGATAGTCGCGCCCGTTTCGTATCCCGGCATTCGAACGCTCTCGACGGCGAACGCCGACTTCAAAACCAGATCGAACGTGAATGACTCCCTCACCGCCTCATCCACCGGCCAGAACCCTCCAGGATCGTCCGAGCCCCCGCCGCTAAGCGGATAAACGTAACGACCCACGTTCGAATCGACCCGAACGGGCTGATAGTAAACCAGCCGCAGCCGTGTATCCGCCTTCGCCACAACCGGAAAAACCGTAACGTCGAATGTCTTGTAGCTGTTCTTTTCCGCAAGTGCCGGATCCACCCGCCTCCGCGTCTCCTGCTGATAAATCTCCCTCGCCCGCTTCCGTTCGAGCACCTCCCCGATAACCTCCTTGCCGTCCATCCAAAGGCTCAACTCCGAAAGGCTCGCCTCCTCCGGAATCGGAAATGAGTAAACCGCCTCAAGGTCCCGCGCACTGTCGTTGTAAAAAACCTGATCGACCTCCGTCCGCGCAAAACCGTTGTTGATCAACACGCTGACGCGATGCGATTTGCAGTACACCGACGAATCCCCGCCGCTGGTCGGCTTAAGAAGACCCGCCCCCATGCAGGCCTTCGCCGCCAGCAGCAGCAAAACCACACTAACACCTGCCCACTGCCTCTTGCCGTTGCTGATTTTCTCTCTTGTCTGCCACATCTTCCAATCTCCTTTCCTGAACAACCCCAACGATTCCTGATAAACAAAACGCTGGTGTTCAGGCCAAAGCAAGGACTGTGCCAGACCCTTTCCTTGAAATGCAAGTGACATTCAGGCAAAGACTTATGGTGAGCTACCGGCCGCCCCCGGCTGCTCGCGATCCGTTCCCCGATGACATTCCATGCCGATGCGCCATGCATCAAATGCGCATCCATGCCCCTCAGCAGGCCGCCCCCGTCTCAGCGGATAGTGTAGTTGTACTTCTCGATTGCCTCGCGCTCGATCTCTTCCAGGATGATCGGAAGATGCTTGACCGGCTCTACCTCGCTGTTGACCCCCGCCATTTCCTTCAGCTTGCGAGCCTCGCCATAAGCCGACTTGATCGTATAAGTCACCTTGATCCCATGCTCCTCCAGACCGTCCAAAGCAAACAGCGGTATCGAAATCGGCGCCTCATCCGTATACCCCGGAATAATCGACGGACTGATCAAACCGTCGTCGAAACCCGCGTCCATGTTCCGCCGTATCAGACTGCCGCCGGTATACCATTCGCCCTTGACGCTCCGCGTGATCTCCCTCGCCTCCTTCTTCGACACCATGCCAAGCCTCGCCATCTCTTCGTCGATCAATCGAGTCATGGCCTCGTTGTATGCCCGAACGTCCAGATGGCTCTCCTGCAAAGCCTCCACCGACAGCTTCGCCCCAACCGCGTTCGAATACAGATCGTCCCACGAAAACGCCGACTCGTGCAGCGGCTCGATCAGCAAAAACCGCGTCCCCTTCCACGTCAGCATCTCATGCCACAGCGTGCCATAGAACGCCACCACCGGGCCCATGATCACCGCCGACTCGCGCGCGATCCGCTCCTTCTCCTCCTCCCCAAGGCTGTCCCAGTTCGCCGGATACTCCACCTCAATCCTGTTCGTAGTCATCTCCCACGCCGGGCTCACGCTGAATTCCTCTCCCTTGCGCATAATCGTCTCGTAAGCCTTCACGTAGGTCGCTCTGCTCATGTCCGCCGTCCCGCGAACATGATCCATATCGATCGACCCCCCGCGCAGCGTGTAGAATATCCCCACCGCTTCCGACCCGCCGAAACCATAAGAATGAGTCCCCAGGTTGTTTGCATTGCCGAACGTTCCCTTCGGCGTATAACCCCACCGCGCCTTCGGACCGCCGCCCACGCCGCAGCCCGCCGTGCTCAGCGCCGCCGCCGCTGCCGCCAAAACCAGTCCCCGCGCTGCCCCTCTCGTCATACTTCTGCCCATGATTGCCCCCATTCAATTCGAATCATAAAGTTGGCTTCTCTATGTCCGGTCCGCTTTCACGAATCGCTTCCTGCCGGATGTGATCAATGATAATCGGAAAATGAACCGCCGGATCAAGCTCGCTGCCCTCTCCGTTCGGATAAATAATCTCCAGCACCTGCCGACGTTCCATCTCCCGAGGCGTCATCGTAAGCCGCATCACAAAACCGTTCCTCTTCAATGCCTCCATCCGAGGAGCCGGACACCGCGCCTCTGGAGCCGCCGGCCCTATACCCGGCACTCGAAATGGCGTGATCTCCCCGTCGTCAAGTCCAACGTCGAAATTGCGCTTCTTCATCTTCAGCAATGGATAACGTCCCGAAAACCACTTCCCACGGATCGCCTTGGTCGCCTCTCGCGCAGTCTCCGCAGGCAGCGGCTCAAGCTTTTCTATCTCGCGCCTGATCACCTCCGTCATCCCTTCGTTATACGGCATGTCAGACTTGAGCACCTCCGCCGCGATATTCGTCCCGAACAAATCCGAATACCCGTCCTCCCACGAAAACGCCGACGGCTTCTCCGATATGAAACCCGTCGACGAATACCCGTACCAGCTTATGATCTCGTGCCATATCGTGCTCAAATGCGCCGCGTAGTGCCCGATGTCGATCGCTGCTTCGCGCGCCGCTCTCTCCCGGCCGGCCTCATCCAGGCTCGCCCAGTGCGAAGGATACTCCAGATGCACGTGATAAAGCGCCGACTCGATCACCTCGAACGAATAATCCGTCTCACCGTTGAGAATCCGCTCCAGTGATATCTCATAGATATACCTCGCCCGATCCGCCGACTCCCGCAGATGTCCCAGATCGATATATCCCGCACGAGCCGTATAAAGCAGATCATTGTTCTCACCGGAACCCGCGTCATAATCGTGCTGACCGAGTTCATCGATGCTCGTATAGCTCATCCCCAGGATGTTCCCGAAATAAGGACTCACCCGCATCCTCGGCGGATTAATCCCCCCGGACCCGATAAGCATGACCATCGCCGCCGCAGCAAAAACATTGTGCATGACTTCCCCCGCAGGCAGATTATTTTCACACTGCTCTCCCCTGAAGCTACACTCTCTCTTCGGCTCCGTATCCCTCCGCCTTTAGCAACTGTCTCCGCGCAGCCGATATGCCCCGCCCACCAAACACTGCACCCGATACGCCACCCCTCAACATCTCCGCTCATCGCCCGCCGATGTCCACGAGTTGCCAGCCCTCCGCCCCGAACCGAACGTCGCGCTCTGCGAACTCCCACACAACTACCTTCTTGCCCTCGAGCATCTCCGGCCTGCGCGCAAGCGTCTGCCGCACAAGTGTCGATGCACCGCCCTCGTTCACCAGCGAAAACGCCGGCCCGCCCAGTCCCCGCGCCAGATGAGAAACAAACCCCGCCGAACCCGGCTCGTCGCTTTCATATATCCGCGCAAAACTGTCACCCAGCACCAGAACCTCAGCCCCCGCGTCGTCCCGGTAAAGCGCCCCGCTCCGCGATTCCCTCACCTGCATGCAGCAAACCATCTCCCGCCCATAACGCCTCGCCGCCCCGCGCGCACCCGACATCTCTATTATGTCCCCCGCCCGCTCCGCGATGACCGCACGCAGCTCGTACTCCGTCTCCCCCGCGGCGATCCGCCCGGTGGCAAGCACCCGCTTCGCCGCAATCCTCCCCGCCAGTTCCGCCCCGCGCGGCGACCAGTGCGTATCCCGCGCAAGATACAGCGCCTCATCCTCGCACTCCTCGCGCGCACGCCCAAAAGCATCGAACAAATCCACCACGTCCACACCCGCCGCGTCAAGTCGCCTGATCAGCTCGACCGTAGGACTCTGCACCTTGCGCGCCCCCGCACGCGCCGCCAGCTTATCCGGATAAATCGAAGCCTTGCACGGTGCCGGCACGACGATCAGATGTATCCCGCGACCCGCAAGCTGCTCCTTAAAGTCGCACACCGCCGCCGCACAGTCCGCCAGTTCCGCCTCGCTTAGCCTCCCCTCCGCCACATACCGCACACCCGGCCGGTAAAAGAGCCACCCCCCGCGCCCCGCAACGGCCTCATGACCAAAATCCCCCAACAAGAAGAAAGCCCCCTCACGCACCGCCGCGCCCCCCAACTTCGCAA
>Ga0334883_1000293_pt1 | contig 94432 bp, 78 predicted proteins | sample GraSluR1_MG_6_FD_207230 | JGI IMG/M metagenome (GOLD analysis project Ga0334883, IMG submission 207230) | Sludge microbial communities from methane-producing bioreactor in Wageningen University, Netherlands - Granular Sludge_09_05-R1 | ecosystem: Engineered > Bioreactor > Anaerobic >... | reverse complement strand
TGTGCGACCATTACACTCTGTTGTCATAAGACTGCTCCTTGTCTTTGGGATAACCTCCTTGTACAAACGACGTTATACCAAAAAGAGCAGTCTTTTTCAATTCATCGGTGAGAAATGCGGGTTAGCCATGCGGCGACTGCACGTCGTCGGTCCTGGGGGTGGACGAGTTCGGTCCATCGGTCGGCGAGTTCCTGGTTCTGGGGTACTCCGGTGTAAGCTGAGGCCTGTCGGCTGACATATTCGTAGCTGCCATCGGGTTTCAGTGCGAATACCAGGCCGGGTATGGATTCGATGGTCTGGTGGTAAAATGATTCGCTTTCGGTTATTCTCTCGATAGATGAATGGAGCTGCTGGGCGAGGAAGCCTGCAAGGAGGGCGCTGAGGGTTATTGACGTGATTTCGATGTATGTGATGTGCAATGGTCGGGGTGAGAAGAGGTGGGCTGCGATGGCCGATCCGATGAGGCCGGTGAGGAGTGCAGGTGCACAGCCGGCGAGCATTGCGACGATGAGTATGGCGGGAAAGATTGTTATGTACGCGGGTTTGCTGCCTATCATGGGTACGAGGGCGTATCTGATGAGGATGGCGAGTGCGATGGCGACGATTGCAGTGGTGTATCGCCATAGCGGGCGCTTTAACTGCAAGTCTGATAAGTACACGTCGTCCCCCCATTGGATGTATTATTACTTATCGTCGCAGGTTGATGCGGGCATGAGTTGGGTGTTGGCGTGAATTATATAGTGAAATTTTTTGAAAAAGTATTTGACATTTATCAAACTTGGTGTATAGTTATAGTGGAGGGCGGTGTGATGGGTTGGATGTATGAATTAAGGAGGTTTTTGGCGATGGCAGGGCGATATGTGGGTTTTTGGGCGGTTTTGGCGGTGTTTTGGGGAGGTTTCGCATGGGGAGGGTCGGTTGCGGATGAGGCGTTCTTTGTGCGGGTTGTGGATGAGGCGACGGGGCGGGGAGTGCCGCTGATGGTGCTTCGGGCGACGAATCACCTGTCGTGGGTTACGGATAGTGCGGGTCTGGCGGCGGTGATCGAGCCGGGTCTGATGGGTCAGCAGGTGTTTTTTCATGTCAGCGGGCCGGGCTATGAGCGTCAGGCGGACGGTTTTGGGTATCGGGGGGTGCGGTTGGACGTTCGGGCGGGGACTCGGGCGGAGGTAAAGGTTCGGCGGGTGAATGTTGCGGAGCGGCTGTATCGTGTTACGGGTGAGGGGATCTATCATGACAGCGTTTTGGGGGGGGATGCGGTTCCGTTAGCGTATCCGGTGCTGAACGGGCAGGTGATGGGGCAGGATTCGGTGCAGAATTGTCTTTATAGGGGCAAGTTGTACTGGTTTTGGGGCGATACTGCGAAGCCGTCTTATCCGTTGGGGCATTTTGCGATGGCGGGTGCGGTATCGGACTTGCCGGGTGCGGGGGGTCTTGCGCCTTCGGTTGGTGTAGATTTGCGTTATTTTGTGGACGGTTCGGGGTTCAGCCGGAAGATGGCTCCGATGGAGGAGGCAGGTATGATCTGGCTTGACGGGGTTTTTGCGGCGGAGGATGGTTCGGGTCGGCGTAGGATGGTTGCGAAGTATGCGCGCATGAAGAAGCTGGAGGAGGCTGCCGAGCGGGGGCTGATGGTTTACGACGACGAGAAGGAGCAGTTTGTGACTGTGGTGCGGGGCGGGCCGGAGTTTTTGCTGTGTACGGATTCGGGGCATCCGTTCGGTGTTGAGGCGGGGGGGGAGAGGTACTACTACTTTGCGACTCCGTTTCAGTTGGGAGTGCGGATGCGGGTGAAGGCGGCGTACGAGAGTGCGATCAATCCGGAGGCGTATGAGGTGTTCACGACGGTGGATACGTCGGGGGACAAGGCAGGGGGGCGGCATCGGTGGGTTTCGAGCGGGGCTTTGCTGTCGGGGAGCGGGTTGAGCAGGCGTGAGCTGATTGAGAGGATTCGCAAGGAGAAAGACGCCAACTGCCGGATGCGGGACGTTGAGAGCGGCAAGGAGGTTGTGCCCCAGGGTGGGTCGGTTTTCTGGAATGCTTATCGCGGCAAGTGGGTTATGATTGCGGTGCAGTTCGGTGGGGAGGCGTCTTTTCTTGGTGAGGTATGGTATGCGGAGGCTGATACGCCGGTTGGGCCGTGGGGGTATGCGCGGCAGGTGGCGACGCATCCGCGGTATTCGTTTTACAATCCGAAGCATCATCCTTATTTCGATGAGGATGGGGGGCGTGTGATCTACTTCGAGGGGACTTATACGTTTACGTTTTCGGGGAGCGAGCCGGAGGCGACGCCTCGGTATGACTATAACCAGTTGATGTACCGGCTGGACCTGGGGGATGAGCGGGTTTCTGTGCCGGAGGCGGTTTATGAGGGGCGGCATGGAGGGGGCGTGGATTATGGGACGGGCAGGGAGTTCGGCGAGGGGGGTGAGGCGGTGTTTTTTGCGATGGGGCCGGGGCGTGCGCGGAAGGGCATGACGGCGGTGTATGCGGTGAAGTCGGAAGGGGGCGGGCGATTGGTTACGCGGGCGGAGGCGGGGGCGAAGCCGGTTTTCTTTGGGATGTCGAAGGCGGATGTCGGCGGGGAGATGTCGGCGGGATTGTATGAGTACGTCAACGAGCGGACGCGGGCGCGGCGATATGGGGTTGAGGCTCCGGCGGGGGGCGATTGGGTGCGGGGGCAGACGCCGCTCTGCCGGGTATGGCGGCGGCCAAGGGCGGCGATGCTTGCGGACTGGGAGGCGCGGCACTGGGAGGCTCGGTGAGCGGCTGTTGGGGCGCTTGAAATGCTGGACATTTTTGGCGTTTTGTTGTATAATGACGGTACTTGCGGAGCGGGTTCATTTCCAATAAGTACCGGATTAGACATTGCTGAAAGAAAAGAGTGTATCTTCGGGCGCCCGGTGGGTTGCGGGCGTTTGCGTTGTTTTGTTTGGGGGGTGGTCCTCGGCGGGTCCGGGCAATTCTTCTGAGCGCGCGGTGGCTGCGCGCGATGAAGAGTCGGTTCGGCATGTGCGGATGGCTTATCGTCGGGAGAAAGAGGAGGCTTGGGAGACTGCTCGGCGGCAGGGGTGGCGTCCTCGCGGTGAAAGCAACGGGGCGGTTTATGAGTTAATGGCGATTCGCAACGGGCTGCCGGTGGTTTATCAGACGTGCAACGACAACGCTGCGATCTCGGTGGGGGTCGACAGGGTACGAAACGCGGCGCCGTTCGATGTGTCTGGTGAGGGTCTGACGGTTGGGGTATGGGATGGAAACGCGATTTTGAGTTCTCACCGCGAGATGGTCGGTCGGGTGGAGATAATCGACGAAACAGAGGTTGGGCTTCATGCCACTCACGTTGGGGGGACGATCGCGGCGGCTGGGGTGACGGTTAGGGCGAGGGGGATGTCGCCGGGGGTGCGGCTGCTTTCGTATGACTGGACGGAAGACCTGGCGGAGATGGCGGAGAAGGCGATGACTCAAGCGGGGCAGGCGGGTGCGATTCAGCTATCGAACCACTCTTATACGATAACGGCCGGTTGGGACAGCCGCTCGGGGCTGCGGTGGTATGGCCGATGGGGCGAGCGGGAGTCGGTTCACTTCGGCATGTACGACGGGACGACGCGGCAGTGGGATTCGCTGTGCTACAGTGCGCCGTATTACCTTCCGATTGTCGGGGCGGGGAATGACCGGCAGGACAAGGCTCCGGCGGCGGGAACGGAATTCGAGTATTTTCACAACAATGAATGGCGTACGAAGGCTTACGATCCGGCGAGCGACCCTTATGACGACAACTGGGACCAGGGCGGATACGACACAATAGGGGTGATGGGGTCGGCGAAGAACGTGCTGACTGTTGGAAGCGTCAGCGACGCGGTGAACAGCGGCGGGCGGGATATTACGCGGGCGAAGATGAGCAGCTACAGTTGCTGGGGGCCTACGGACGACGGGCGAATCAAGCCTGATGTTGTGACGAACGGGGAGGGTTTGTATTCATGCAGCAACGTCGCCAACGACCGGTACACCACTCTTAGCGGAACGAGCATGGCGACGCCCGGGGCGAGCGGATCGGCGGCGCTATTGCTTGATTATTACGGGCGTCTTTTTGCCGGCAAGACAATTCGTTCGAGCACGCTGAAGGGTCTGCTGATCCATACGGCGGACGATCTGGGCAGGCCGGGACCGGACTACCAGTACGGCTGGGGGCTGCTGAATGTCCAGGCGGCCGCGGAGATGATCAGGCTACAGCATCGGCATCCGGAAATAATGATGATCCGGGAGGACTCGCTTTCGAGAACGAATCGGCGAGATACGTTTTCATTCGAGTGGGACGGCCAAAGCCGCGTCAAGGTGACGCTGTGCTGGATCGATCCGGCGGGAAGCGTGCAGAGCGTTCTTGACGATCGGACTCCTCGGCTTGTGACGGATTTCGATCTTCGGGTTGTGTCGGGCGACAAATCTCAGACGTTTATGCCTTTTGTGCTGGATTTGGCGAACCCGACGGCTGATGCACAGACGGGCGACAACACGAGGGACAACGTAGAGCAGGTAATCGTGCGAGGGCCGGGAACGGCAGGAACGTGTACAATCGAGGTAACGGTAAAGGGCAATCCGTCGGGCACGCGGCATTATTCGCTTCTGATTACGAATGACAGTCTTCTGCCCGGCGCGCCGGAGGGCGTTGCGGCGGCGGCTGGTCCGGACTGTTCGCAGGTGACGATATCGTGGGACCGATCGGCGGCGGCCGGATACATTGTGCAGTACCGCAAGGATCAGCCCGGGCCGCCTTTTGCGGCAGTCGGAGGTTTGCCCGCCTCAGGTTCGGACGTCGGCGACGTCGACTCGATTACCGTTGAGGATCTTGTGCCGGGGTCGACGTATTACTTTGCGGTTTCGGCATACAACGACTTCGGCCAAAGTGAACCGTCGGCGCAGGTATCTGCAATGGCGGAGACGTTGGGGTGCACTCCGCTGATCAGCGGTCGCGTGGTTACAGTCAGCGGGTATCCCGTGGGGGGAGTCTTGATCGATACCCTTCCTACAGCGGACGCCGTTGAGACCGATGAAGACGGTCGCTTCGTGGTCAGGGCGCCGTGGGGCTGGATTGGTGAACTTGCGCCCTGGGCGGAGCGGTGGCGGTTCGAGCCGTCGGGGTTTGCTTTCGAGCAGGCGGTTACCGACGACATGACGGTTACGGATATTGTCGGGTTCGCGTCGGCAGACTTCGACGGTGATCTGAGGGTCTCGATGAGCGATCTGGCAATGTTTTTGGGGCAGTGGAGGAAGGAAGAGTGCCTGCCGCCGGATTATTGCAGCGGGGCGGACCTCGACCTCAGCACAAGCGTGGACCTGACGGACCTGCTGCTGCTGGCGATGCAGTGGCTTGATTAGGCACCCGCCGACACCGCGCATAGCGGCCGGATAGGGGGGTCATTTGGCGGGCTGCTCCTCGGCGGATTCCTCTTCGTCGGGCGGGTCCACCGGCGGGCGGCGCCACCATCGCTCGTGAAGCGCATAAACCTTTGGATCAAATTGCTTTAGCTCCGCTCGAACAAACGGGTAGAAGTCATTTGTTCCGAAAAAGGCCTCGGCGGTCTCGGCGAAGTACTCCTGAACGTTGTTCATCGCGTAAGCCCTTCTGTTCTGGCCATTTATGTGCAAGACGCTCTCGTAGGCGCCCCCTTCCTTAGCGGCCAGGAAGGCTTCCCTTAATTCTCGGTTACGGTGCCCCACAACTGTGTGGTGATAGCCGTGGGCGAGCTCATGCAAAACCATCCACGGCTGGTCTTTTGTCCAAATGAGGAACTTCTCAGACCCGCAAATCTCTACTCCGGTGGCCTTTTCAGGGTTGTAACCGTTTTTCGTAAGCCATTGCTCAGAAGGATGATAGCACATGCAGGGGAAGTTCTTGTCCTTGTACTCGACCCATATTTTGTGCTTGCGTATATGGAGTAATGCAGGCTCGGGAACCACGCGCGTTATCTGGTACAACTGATTCTCCAAGAGCGTCAGGACGTTTGCGGCAAGCTCGGCGTGCTCCTGGCGCAACTGGCTGCTCACCAAGACCGTCCAGCCCAGCATATCCTGTTGGGCATAAGTCGATGTGGGAGCGTAATCCTCTGCAAAAACGGGGCTTACAAGCACCGCCAGTATGGCGGCCGGTAAGATCTTCATGGATGAATCCTCGCCAGCGACAAAAAAAAGCGATGCGCCTGAAGCCGGCGCACCCCTATTGTATCAACCCTTCGCCGTTACGTAAACCCCGGCGAGGCAGCAACTTAAAATTTACATTTCCGGCGTCCAGAGCGCCAGTGCGATATCTTCTGCGTCGTCGTAGTCAATCCCCTTGATCCGCCGGCAGCGATTCATAACTTGTTGTGTGTGCGGGCCTTGCGAAAAGAGCCTGTGGAAAAGCTGTTCCCGCGTTTGGAGTTTCTTGTACAGGAATGGAGTCACAGCCCGCCAATGCCGTTCGGTGCGCGTGTCAAACGGTCCGACGTACCTGCGGACCTTGTTGCGTTCCTTGTTGCTCATAACGCCTCCGGAAATAATAAGTTAGCAGTTCAACCTTTCATACGAACGGGGCTCTGCCAAGTGCTGGGGCATACCGGAGTAGTGAGAAGTTGCGCCGCAATGCAGGTTATGGGGCTGGCGCGGGGGAGACGGCTTTGGCGTATTACAAGGGCAGGATGCCCTCGCTACGTTACAAGGGCAGGATGGCCTCGCTACGTTACAAGGGCAGGATGCCCTCGCTACTTTACAAGGGCAGGATGCCCTCGCCACTTTACAAGGGCAGGATGCCCTCGCCACTTTACAAGGGCAGGATGCCCTCGCCACATTTTGCTCTCCGAGGTCAGTGTGGGGCGGGTTTGGGATGCTGAACTGCGGAAAATGCACCGGCCCTGTCCCTGGGGCGCAAAAGTCTTGTTTCGTGGTGCCGGTCCCGGTATACTCCCGTGGGGGACCACTTAGTGATGAGAAAGGAGCGTTCTTATGTCGTTTGAGAAAACAGCATTAGCGGTACTGATAATGGCGATTTTCGCAGCAGGCTGCACTGCCCAGAGCACCGGCGGCGGCGACATCATAGCGAGCGGCGCCGAGCTGAAACTGGCTGCGGACGGCTTCAAATTCACGGAAGGCCCGGCAGTCGACAAAGACGGCAACGTTTACTTCACCGACCAGCCCAACGACCGCATAATGAAATGGTCGCCTGACGGGAAGATAACGACGTTCATGTCGCCCTGCGGTCGGTCGAACGGCCTTTATTTTGACAAGAAGGGTGTTTTGCTGGCGTGCGCCGACGACAAGAACGAACTCTGGGCAATCGACATGAAAGGCGGCCACAAGGTCCTGCTGAAGGATTACGAAGGGAAACTCTTCAACGGGCCAAATGATCTTTGGGTTGCGCCCTGGGGCGGCGTGTTCTTCACGGATCCCTATTACAAACGCCCGTACTGGAATCGCGGTCCCAGCGAGCAGAAGCAGCACGTGTATTACCTGACGCCAGACTATAAGACTGTTACACGGGTTGCCGACGACCTCGTGCAGCCCAACGGGATCATCGGTACGCCGGACGGCAAGATACTCTACGTCGCGGATATCGGCGACAAGAAGACATACGCTTATGAGCTGAGCAAGGATGGGACTTTGTCGAACAAGCGTCTGTTCTGCGAAATGGGCTCCGACGGTATGACCATCGACGAGGAAGGCAACGTGTACCTGACGGGCAGGGGCGTGTCGGTGTTTAACCCGGCGGGCGAGAAGATCAAACAGATCGACGTGCCGAAGAACTGGACGGCCAACGTGACCTTCGGCGGCAAGGACCGCAAGACGCTCTTCATCACAGCAAGCGACGCCGTGTTCACACTTCAAATGCGTTTGGCAGGGAGGTGAGCGGAGCGGTGAGAGTTTTCTGCGGAGTTGTTGCAGTTAGCGCGTCGGTGGAGAACTGGCTTGTCGGCATAGGCGTACCTGAAGGTGCATCCGTGTTCCTTGTGCGGCTGACCTGGTTCATTGGCGTACTTGCGGCGGCCTGGGTAGTCAATTGGGTAGTCAAGCGCGTGCTGCTGGTCTGGCTCCATCGCATCGCCGACCGCAGCAAGACGCAGTGGGACAATATCCTCGTGGAGCGAGGGGTTTTCACGCGGCTTTCGCATATTGCGCCGGCGGTGGTGATCTATCTTTCGGCGGGGCTGGTTTTTGAAGGGTTTCCGCGTGCGATCGGGTTTGTGCAGACGGCGGCGGGGTTTTACATGGTGGCCGTTGGCTTGTGGGTTGTCGACGGGCTGCTGAATGCGGCGGTCTGCATTTACAACACATTCAAATGCTCGCGCAAGATGCCGATCAAGGGTTTCGTGCAGGTCGTCAAGATCGTGCTGTATATCGCCGCCGCGGTGGTGGTTCTGTCGATCCTCATGAAGAAGGACCCGTCGAAGCTGTTGGCGGGCATGGGGGCGATGACGGCGGTGCTGCTGCTGATCTTCAAGGATTCGATTTTGGGGCTCGTGGCCGGGATCCAGTTGATCAGCAATGAGATGGTTCATATCGGCGACTGGATAGAGATGCCCAAATACGGCGCCGACGGCGATGTGATCGATATCTCGCTGACGACGGTAAAGGTGAGCAATTGGGACAAGACGATTGCGACGATACCGACGTACGCGCTGGTAAGCGATTCGTTCAAGAACTGGCGGGGCATGAGCGACAGCGGCGGTCGGCGGATCAAGCGGGCGGTGCATATCGACATGACGAGCATCCGCTTCTGCGATGAGGCGATGCTGCGGCGGTTTGGCAGGTTCCAGTACCTTCGTGAATACATCGACGGGAAGCTGAAGGAACTGGCCGAGTGGAATTCAAAGCAGCAGGTGGACGCATCGGAGATCGTCAACGGGCGTCGGCTGACGAACGTGGGGACGTTTCGGGCATACGTGGCGGCTTATCTTCGGCATCATCCGAAGGTACACCAGAACATGACGTTTCTCGTGCGGCACCTGGCGCCGACCAGCAAAGGCCTGCCGATTGAGATTTACGTCTTCAGCAACGACCAGGTTTGGGCGAATTACGAAGGCATACAGGCGGACATCTTCGATCACATCCTTGCGGTTATTCCGGAGTTCGGCCTGCGCGTGTTCCAGGAGCCGACGGGCGCCGACCTGAAGGCGCTTGCGGCAAACTGACTACCTGTCGACTTCGATAAGGTACCACGTTGTGGTCGCCGAGGCGAGGGGCAGTTTGCAGGCGTCTGCGATCCTGTTGGCGCGGACGGCATCGGCTGACGCTCGCCCGGCGGCGTCCAGCGGGGTTATCCTTGCCGATTCGGCGTCCGCCAGGTTGCGGAGGGCGATACTGCCGGTAACGGTTTCGATCAGCATCGGGGGTTTGCCCCAGTCTTCCAGGGAGGTCTTGTCTTCGTTGTATTTCATGCCGGTGGTTTGGGCGCGGGCGGTGGCGGCGAGCAGCATCCTTTGCGAATGTGGGATCGGTTTTCCGTCGAGCGATGTGAGGACGATGGAGCAGAAGTCGTTTTGCACTTCAGCGGAGAGGTTGGTGAGGGTTTGCGGGTTTTCTTTGACGAAGCCGATGAGGGCCTGGGTGCGTTCGGTGTCTACGGTTACGAGGCCTTTGTTTTTGGTGGGGTGATGCCAGGCGAGTTGTTGTGTGTCGGAGACGATGGGGTTGATCTGTTCAATTTCGGGGAAGGGGCCGGTCGGCCTGGTGAAGGATTCGATGCGGGCGCCGTGAATCAGCGCAAGAGCCGTGTTGAAGCCGGGTGTGAAGTATGGTCGCTGGGATGATGGGGCGCGGATGGCTTCGCGGACCTGCTCGGGGGAGTAGGACCGGGCGATGGTTCGGTTTGCGGGTTTGACGTCGCCGCGGAGAAAGAGCGGCGCGCATGCGGCGAGGTTGGTCATCTTGACGGGGTCCGGGCGGATGTCGAAGTGTCCGGGGGTGCGAGTGGACCAGTCGGCGGGGTCGGCGTGCTCGAAGGTGTAGAAAAACAGGCCGTCCCAGTCTTGGAAGGCGGCGTAGGCGGCGAGGATGGGTATGCCTTCGCAGGCGTAGGCGCTGGGGAAGGGGTGGTTTGTTTCGGAGACGGTGTAGGGCTTTCCCGCGACCGCGGAGCGGGAGAGTTGGACGACGGTCGAGAAGAAGGGGTCGTCGACCATGGGCGTGTTTGGTATGCGGAAGCCGCGTTTGCCCGTTTGCGGGTCGGTGATGTAGTTGGGGTGCTGCCAGTAGACGTGGCCGTCGACTACGTCGAGCCTGGCCATCGAGGACAGGAGGGCGTAGCCGCTGCGGTAGTGGTTGTGATCGCTGTTGGCGACGATGAGGGGCTTGACCTTCAGGTCGTCTTTGAGATGGCGGTACATCATCTGGAAGTATGCGTCTTCGCAATGCATGTAGAAAGCCGCCTCTGCATGAAACTGCTTTTGGGGGGCTTTGGCGAATTGCCTGGACGTGAGGCGCGGAATCAGGTCACCCTCTGGCGTGCTCGTCAGTTCGTGCAGTTGGAGGAGGTCGGCTTCGGAGAGGTTTTCTTTTAGCCAGTCGTTGTATTTTCTTGTGAGGAGATCGGCGTAGTGCGGCGTGATGTCCTGCCAGGTGCCTGCCGGTCCCTGTGTGTGTTGACCGAGCAGACGATCCGAAAACCAAGCCTCGACAAGGGAGTTTTCGTTGACGAGTTCCACGATGCAAACGGCTGGTTCGCTGCGGTATTCGCGACCGGTGTACGGATTGCGGTGCGTCAGCAGTTGCTCGGCGTATTCTTGATGAAGGAACTGTATGCGTTCGTCGAAGTAATTAAGGACCTTTGCAAGGCCGATCTTGTTGTAGTCAGTTACGCCGTCTTCCTTGCGGAAGTTGCGACCGACGTTGAGGTTGATGTTGGTGTAGATGCCGCGCTTCTTGAGTTCATTGACAAAGAAGTCGAAGCGATCTAACTGGGCGGGGTCGAGGGTGCGTGTGCTGTCGGTTCCACGAGGGAAGAGGGAGCCGGACCAGTTGCTGTCGAGGAAGTGAAAGCGGACGCAGTTGACGGCGTGGCGGGCGAGGTGGTCGGCGACGGCGGGGGCGTTCTCTTTGGAGGGAAAGCAAGCCGATCCGGTGACGTTGACGCCCCAGATGCGAAAACGTGAGCCTTGCGGCGTGACCATGTGCCCGTTCTGCACCGTGACGCAGCCGTCTTTGCCCGCAGGGGCGTCAAGCAGAAACGACATGTTGGCGGGTCCGTCGGGATTGTCGCGCCAGTCGGCGGCAAAGGGGGTCATATCAACACCTGGCGGCTTTGCAGCCAGGCACGCAGGCATCATCAAGAAGAGGCACAGGCACACGGGTTTGCAACTCATAGCAGCTCCCTTCAGACAAACAGCAGCATTACAGATTTCATGCACGCTATCATAGTGAATCCGGCGGGGCAAAGCAAACTTTGCGATTCGCATCGTATGCCCTGGCCTTGTATGCAAAAGGAAAGTGTTTCTTCAAACGGCGCTGCGTCGGCCGGCTATTTCCTCACAAATAGCCACACCCAGCCGTGGGTCTGTGATTGTCGCGGCAGTTGCGATGAGAGTTCCTGCATGCGCTTGCTGACCTTGCGGTATTCCTCATTTGCGGCCTTAAGCTGCTGCTCGTCCTTGGCGCGCTCCGGCTCGTGCATCATTGCGAACAATTCACCAACACGCTCATTGAGCGGCTCCAGTTGCTTGCGAATCTCGTCATATTTGGCTTGTTCTTCGGCTGTTGGCTCCGGCAGGTCAGGCTTGCGGGTTGCGTTGTCCCCCACCAGCAGGTCCAGCTTTCCGTCGCCGTTGAAGTCCGCGGCGCAGACCTTGGCCCGTATGCCCCGACGCACCTCTTTCGGCGCGTCGGCGCCGTAGGCAATCGTCCCCCGGGGCACGATCTCTACGCCCGCGGCCAGTTTCGGCGATTCAGCTGTTCCGATATTTTCGAAGAATACCACGCTGCCGTCACCCGTGCCGACCAGCAGATCGACGTCTCCGTCGCCGTCCCAGTCGACTACACAGACGCCGGCTTGTGCTGAGACTCGGACCTCTTTGCCGTCGGCGTAGAGCGACTGCTCTTTTGCAAACGAGTAAGACTTGGCGGTACCCTCGTTGACAAGCAAGTGAATGCTGCCGCTAATAGTGCCCACAATGAGATCATAATCGCCGTCGGCGTCCCAGTCCGCCGCGGTGACCACCGACGCCGTTCCTGAAATCGCAATCGGCCTTTCAGCGGTGCTCTTGAGCCGCTGGCCGTGGTAGTTAACAAACGTTCCCTCGTCGGTAGTCTCGAACTCGGCGTTGCCTTTGATGAGAAGTCCCCCTTCGCGCCATTCGGAGAGGCCCCCGGCGATATTGATGATTTTGCCTTCCTTGTCCTTGAGCATCACCGGCGCAAGATGGGTGCCTTCTTTTGCGCCTTCGAAGAAGAATAATTCACCCGGCCATGACCCTGAGATGATATCGGGATAGCCGTCGCCATTGAGGTCCACAACATGTGGACCGAATCCCACACATCAGCCGCTCGGCACGCGGCCGTCCTCATTGCCGTCCTTGAACTTCACCCCCGCGGCCAGCCTGGGGGCCGCATTCGTACCCTCATTGCGATAGATCCACAACAGCCCATCTCCGAACTGCCCGACCAGGAGATCCTGCACGCCGTCGCCGTCAAAATCACAAACAAAAGGCACCGCATGCCCGACATCCGTATCAATGATCTTGCCGCCCCCGGCGAGCCGAACGGGCTCGGCGAATTCAAATCCAGAAGCCGCACTGCCCAAAACAAGCACCGCCAGAAACACCGCCGAAAGCAACCCGGTTTTCATATGCTCCGTCTCCAAAGAATTCGATTGCCAGACATTGAGATCCTACCGACAATTATGGTCTCAGTCAACGGTAAAATCGTAATTTTCGGAGTTGTCCATCTCGGATGGAGGAGTGATGATTATATGCGACAGTGGGGATTGGTCAGACCGGCAGATGGAACCGGGGACGGGTTCCGGCGGCGGGTTGGGAGGACAGAAACGTCAATGTGGATTTGTGCAGTTCGTTCATACGTGCGGCGAAGCAGACGATATTTGCAGTAGATCGATGGTTTGTATCAGGGTCATTCATTCGAAAGGGGGGCAAAATGGTTACGATTCCCAAGGAAACAGACGGGGGGCTCTTGACGAGGGATAACTGTGTTTTGGCGTTCATCGATTTTCAGCCTCAGATGGTGTTCGGGGTGGGGAGCGTCGAGCGGCAGCAACTTGTGAACAACGTGCTGATGCTTGCGGAGGGTGCGAAGCTTTTCGACATGCCGGCGGTGATTACGGCGGTGGAGAGCGAGAGTTTCAGCGGGTATGTGTGGCCTCAATTGCTGGACGTTTTCGGCGAAGCGGGGGTGATCGAGCGTACAGGGATGAATTCCTGGGATAACGCAGAGTTTCGGCAGGCCATCGAGGGTACAGGACGCAGGAACGTGGTGGTTTCGGGTTTGTGGACAGAGGTTTGCGTTGCGTGGCCGACGCTGAATATGCTCAGTGCGGGGTATAATGTGTTCGTGGCGGCGGATGCGTGCGGGGGGACTTCGTGGACAACGCATGAGATGGCGATGCAAAGGGTGATCCAGGCTGGAGCGGTTCCGTGTACAGCGATGCAGGTTGTGCTGGAATTCCAGCGTGACTGGGCGAACAAGGAGACGTACGACGGCATGATGGAGATTCTGAAGAAGTACGGCGGGGCGTATGGGCAGGGGGTGGAGTACGCATATACGATGCTGCACAAGGCGGAGACCTCGCGGAAGAAGTCGTCGGCGGGCGTATGAGGCGCGGGTGAGTAATACGTGGGGAGGAATTTGATGGCTGGGGTGTTTGTTGTTTTTGCGAACCAGTTGGTGGGCGGCGGGCCGCCGGGAGGATTGGGGCGGGTTGTGTTGGCGGAGCACCCGCGGCACTTTTCGGACTTTAAGTTTCACAAGAAGAAGCTGGTTTTTCATCGGGCGGGGCTGAAGTACTACGAGCGGAAGTTAGGGCGGAAGCGGGATGTTGTTTACTTAGAGCATGGGGAGGTGTCGCGGGAGGGCCTGGGGCGGTGCTTAGGGCGGAGGGGCGTTAAGCGGGCGAGCATGTATGATCCGGTGGATTACGGGCTGGAGGAGCGGCTGAGGAGGGAGCTTAAGGCGGAGGGGATCGAGTGCGAGTTCGTGGAGAGTCCGCTGTTTCTTTGCGATCGTGAGTATCTGCGGGAGCATTTCGGGGAGCAGCGGCATTACTCGATGAACAGTTTTTATACCGAACAGCGCAGGCGGCTGGGTGTGCTGATGGAGGACGGCAGGCCGGCGGGGGGGCAGTGGAGTTTCGACAAGGAGAACCGGCGGCCGATGCGGGGGGAGGTGGAGGCGCCGGGGGTGAAGCCCGTGCGGCGGAACGAATATGTGCGGGAGGCGGAGGGGTATGTGAACCGGCATTTCGGGGGGAATCCGGGCGAGGCGGAGGGGCTGATCTACCCGGTGACGCATGCCGGGGCGCGGGGGTGGCTGGCGGATTTTGTGGAGAGGCGGCTGGAGCTGTTCGGGCCGTACGAGGATGCGATTTCGGCGGAGGAGCCGTTTTTGTTTCATTCGGTGCTGTCGTGCTTACTAAATTGCGGGCTGCTGCGGGTGGAGGAGGTGTTGGAGGCGGTGTTAGAGCGCGGCCGGGAGGGGGTGCGGCTCAACAGCGTGGAGGGGTTTGTTCGGCAGATAATCGGGTGGCGGGAGTTTATGCGGGCTGTGTATGCTTTGGAGGGGCGGCGGCAGGCGGAGGCGAACTTCTGGGGGTGCAAGCAGGAACTGCCGTATGCGTTCTGCGAGGCGGCGACGGGGGTGGAGCCGGTGGACGTGGTTATCAGGCGTGTGATGGAGCGGGCGTATGCGCATCATATCGAGCGGCTGATGATACTGGGGAACTTCATGCTGCTGTGCGAGATTCGGCCGCAGGAGGTGTACCGGTGGTTTATGGAGCTTTTTATCGATGCGTATGACTGGGTGATGACGCCGAACGTGTACGGGATGAGCCAGTATGCGGACGGGGGGCGGATGACGACGAAGCCTTATGTGAGCTCGTCGAATTATGTGCGGAAGATGAGCGATTTCGGGGGCGGTGAGTGGTGCGAGGTTTGGGACGGGCTGTTCTGGCGGTTTGTGGAGAGGCACAAGAAGGTGTTTGCGGGGAATGCGCGGATGAAGGTGATGGCGGTGCAATTAGAGCGGATGGACAGGGAGAAGCGGCGGGGGCACGTGAGGACGGCGGAGCGGTATCTGGAGGGGCTGTTTGGGTGATGCGCGGGGATTTTCAGGCGGCGGGCGGCGGGCGGCCAAAAAAAGCCGGGTTAATGGAGGTATGGACGTTGACGATAGGGGGTTGATGTGCGATGTTATGTTGGGGCCGGATGGGGGCCTTTGCCGGGTTTGGGCGATCTTTTTGAGAGGGAGCAACAGACATGGATGCTGAAAACAGGCGGGTTTCGTGGCATTCTTTGGGGTTGGATGAGGTTTTGGAGCGTGTTGAGGGTTCCGAGGAGGGTTTGAGTTCGGATGCGGCGGGCCGGCGGCTGGGGGATTTTGGTGCGAACAGTCTGGAAGCCGAAGAGGGGACGGGTGCGACAAAGTTGTTGGTTCGGCAGATACACAATCCTTTGATTTATCTTCTTTTCGGTGCGGCTGTTCTCTCGCTTATTGCCGGCAAGACGGTGGATTCGTTGGTGATAGTGGGGGTGGTGGTGCTCAATACGGTTTTGGGTTTTGTGCAGGAATGGCGAGCGGAGGGGGCGCTTGCGGCACTTCGGCATATGGCGGCACCTCATGCTCGTGTGTTTCGGGACGGCGAGGTGGAGGAGGTCGAGGCGTCTGAGGTTGTGCCTGGGGACCTTTTGGTATTGGAAACGGGGGGTCGTGTTGCGGCGGATGCGCGGGTTCTGAGCAGTGAAGAGCTTCGGGTTGACGAGTCGGCACTGACTGGTGAGTCGGAGCCGGTTGCCAAAGAGACGAATGAGTTGGAGGCGGATACGCCGATGGGTGATCGGCGTAATATGGTGTGGATGTCGACGAGTGTTACTGCTGGTCGCGGGCGTGCGGTGGTTGTAGAGACGGGTATGCGGACTGAGATGGGGCAGATCGCCGGTGACGTTCGGTCGACGGGTCGGGAGGCGACTCCGCTGCAAAAGCGGATGCAGCGGCTTGGGCTTTATCTTGGGATATTGGGGATTGTGTTGGCTGGGGTGGTGTTTGGATTGGGTGTTCTGCGGGGTTATGAGACGGTCGAGATGCTGCTTTTTGCAGTTGCGGTTGCGGTTTCGGCGATTCCGGAGGGTCTGCCGGCGGTGATTACGGTTACGCTGGCTTTGGGCGTTCGTCGGATGGCGGAGCGTAATGCGATCATTCGGCGTCTGCCTGCGGTTGAGACATTGGGTTCGACGACGGTGATCTGCTCGGACAAGACTGGTACGATTACGAAGAACGAGATGACTGTTCGGCGCATCTGGGCCGGCGGACGTACGTTTGAGGTGACGGGTGAGGGATATGGTCCGGTGGGGGAGATTCGGGCTGACGGCGAAGCTCTCAGGGAAATGCCTGATGAAGCTGCGCGGCTGCTGCGGATCGGGTCGATGGCGAATAATGCGCACGTGCGGCAGGAGGATTCAGGGTGGCGGGTGGAGGGAAACCCGAGCGAGGGGGCGCTGTTAGTGGCGGCGATGAAGGGGGGGATGGATCCTGATGAGATGCGTCATGAGGGTGAACGGATCAGCGAGATTCCTTTTTCAAGCGATCGGAAGTACATGGCGACACTGCACGCCGGCGAGGAGGGCGAGGGCAGGATTGTTCTGGTGAAGGGGGCACCGGACAGGCTTCTGGAGTACAGTACGCATGTCCTGGTGGATGGGAAGCGTGTTGAGATGGATGAGGAGCGGCGGGGTGAGATTGCGCGGGTGAACGACGAATTGGCGGGGCAGGCTCTTCGGGTGATGGCGGGGTGTTATCGTGAGCTCGGGGGGGACAAGGAGCAACTGGAGGAGGGTGACGCGGAGGAAGGGCTGACGTTGGCGGGGCTGTGGGGCATGATCGATCCGCCTCGCGAGGAGAGTGCGCGGGCGGTGGCGGAGGCGAAGGATGCTGGGATTCGGCCGGTGCTGATTACGGGTGACTATGCGGCAACGGCGCTTGCGATTGCGCGGCAGGTTGGTATTGCGGAGGATGGTCGTGCTCTGACGGCGAAGGACGTGGAGGAGATGGAGCAGCGTGAATTGGCCGAGGAGACGATGAAGCATGGGGTTTTTGCTCGGGTGTCGCCGGCGCACAAGCTGCGTATCATGGAGGCGCTTAAGGCGCACGGGGAAGTAGTTGCGATGACAGGAGACGGGGTGAACGATGCTCCTGCGCTGAAGGGTGCGGACATCGGCGTGGCGATGGGACAATCGGGTACGGAGGTGGCCAAAGAAGCGGCGGACATGGTTCTGACGGACGATAACTTTGCGACGATTGTGGATGCTGTTGAGGAAGGTCGGACGATCTACAACAATCTGCGGGGGGTTATATTCTTTCTGCTTTGTGCGAATGCCGGGGAGCTTTTGACGCTGGCTGGGGCTCTTCTGCTGGGTCTGGATCTGCCTTTGACGGCGACGATGATTCTGTGGGTAAACCTTGTGACGGCGGGGGCTTGTACGGTTCCGTTGGGTGTGGAGCCTCGTCACGAGGACGTACTGAAGGAGCGGCCGCGGTCGCCGGGTGAGGCTATTGTGCACTGGCCGATGCTGCGGCGTATCGGAGTATTGAGTTTGTTTATGGGCGCGGGGACTCTGCTGCTGTTCTGGCTTCGTGTTGACACGGCGGGCCTGGCTTATGCGCGGACGGTGGCCTTTTCTGCGATGGTGGCTTTTGAGTGGTTTCAGGGTTTCAATGCTCGTTCGTCGCGGCTGTCGGTATTCAAAATCGGGCTTCTGAGCAATCGCTGGCTGCTGCTTGGCGTGGGTACCGCAGTTGTGCTGCATGTTGGTGTGGTGCAGACGGGAGTTGGGCGTTGGCTGTTCGGTACGGAGCCTCTTGGCGGATGGGACTGGGTGCTTATTCTGGCTGTTTGCAGTTGGGTTCTGATAGCTGATGAGGTTATGAAGCTTCTGCGTATGCACCGTCGGGAGGGGCAGGACAGATAGTGGAATGTGCGCGGTCGGCCGGGGATTGTTGGGGCTTTTTTGCTGAGGGGGCGGGATGTGGTATTATATATGTTGGGCGGGCGTTTGTGTATGTTTGAGGAGCTTTTATGGCGCAGGCTTGGGTACGGGTCACAATCGGGCTGGTGCTTTGGTTGGCGGCGGCGGGCGAGGTGAATGCGTTCGAGGCGGGGGTGAACCGGATTGAGTTTGCGCCGGTGGAGGCGAGATTCGTGCGGCTGGTGATTGTGCAGAGCCGGGGGGGACAGCCGTGCATTGATGAGCTGGAGGTTTATGGGGCGGAGGGGGAGAACGTTGCGCTGGCGTCGAAGGGGGCCAAGGCGAGCGCTTCATCGTGTCTTGCGGGGTATGCGATTCATCAGGTGGCGCATCTTAACGACGGCTTGTACGGCAACGGGCACAGTTGGATTGCGGCGGGTTGGCGGGACGAGTGGGCGCAGATCGAGCTGGCTCGGCCGGCGGTTGTTTCGGCGGTGGTGTTCAGTCGCGATCGCCAGGGGCACTTCAGCGATCGGCTTGCGGCGGCGGTGGAGGTGCGGGTTTCGCTTGACGGGCAGGAGTGGAGGACGGTTGTTCGCAGCAGCATGTTTCCAATGCTGCCGGAGGGTGAGGCCGGGCATGCGGAGCTTCTGCGGTATGCTTTTGAGTGTGAGAAATTCACGTGGGGCAGGTACGATCGGTCTGAGCCGGTGAAGAGGGTGCTTGGGCAGATGGAGGAGATGATCGAGCGGTTCGCTATGCAGGGCGTGGACGTTGGGTCGGAGCGGCGGCAGGCGGCGGAGTTTCGGCGGGCGGAGGCGGGATGCGAGACGACTTTGGAGAGGGAGGAGTTGTTTTTGCGGGCGCGGCTGGCGAAGCGGCGGCTGCTCTTTCGTGCACCGGAATTGCGGAAGCTCGACAGGGTGCTGTTCGTCAAGCGGCATCCTTATGAGCCTTCGCACAACTACAGCGTGATACTGGACGCGGCGGGCGGTCCGGGCGGTGGTATCTTCGTGTTGGAGGCGCCGCGGCGCGGTGATGCCTGCGATGCGGACTCGGCGACGGTGCGGAAGCTGCTGGACGCGGGGGAGGGGATCATTCGGGATCCGGCGGCGGACTTCGGGGCGGAGCGGATATGGTTTGCGTGGCGGCGGTCGATGGACGATTACTATCGGCTGTATGCGATGGACTCGGACGGGGGCGGGGTGGTGCAGATGACGGAGGGGCCGTTTCATGATTACTTTCCGTGTCCGCTGCCTGACGGGGGGATTTCATTTATCAGTACCCGGTGTCGAGCGAGGTTTTTGTGCTGGCGGCCGCAGGCGTTTGTGCTGTTTCGCATGGATGCCGACGGGGGTAACATCCGTGCGCTTTCACATGCGAACCTCAGCGAGTGGACGCCGGCGATGATGCGTGACGGGCGGATTATCTGGATGCGTTCGGAGTACGTGGACAAGGGGGCGGACTTCGGTCATACTCTGTGGGCGATTCGGCCGGACGGGACGCATCCGGAGCTGATCTTTGGGAACAATACGCTGAATTGTTATGCGAACGGGAGGGAGGTGCCGGATTCGCGGGAGATACTGTGCACGCTGGTTTCGCACGGCGGTGATTTGAACGGTCCGATTGCGCTGATCGATCCGAGCAAGGGGAGATTCAATCCGGAGGCGATTACGAATATCACGCCGGACGTTGAGCCGCATTATCATATGAGCTGGGCGCGGGAGCAGTGCTTTCGCGATCCTTATCCGATCGGGCGGGATTATTACCTTTGCAGCCATGCGGCGATGGACAGATTCGGTCTGTACGTGATCGACCGCTACGGCAACCGCGAGATGTTGTATCTCGATCCTGAGATGGGGAGCATGTCTCCTTCGCTGCTGCGCGTCGAGACGGCGCCGCCCGTGCTGGGGGAGAGCGAGCGGCCGCAGGAGGAGGCGGCGCCGGAGGGCGAGTTCTTTGTGGCGGACGTGTACGAGGGCCTTGGAGCGAATGTGAAGCGAGGCACGGTGAAGTATATCCGCGTGTGCCAGGAGCTGCGGGCGGATTTGATAAGGCTGCCGGGCGGGGAGTACCAGGCGGATCACGAGCCGTTCGAGGACTGGTATGCGAGCCCGACGCACAAAGTGAGGGGTCCTCACGGCTGGCCGAGCTACGTAGCGAAGGCGGACTTGGGCACGGCGCCGGTGGAAGAGGACGGGTCGGCGAGATTTCGCGCGCCGGCGGGCAAGGTGCTGTACTTTCAGGCGCTTGACAAAGACTTCAACGAGATTCAGCGGATGCGGAGCGTGGTGCAGCTGCAGGCGGGCGAGACCCGGGGGTGCGTTGGGTGCCACGAGAATCGGCTTTCGACGCCTCGGACGGGGGGCGTTGTTCCCCGTGCGATGCGGGTCGGGGCGCGCAGGCTCGAAGCGCCGCCGTGGGGTGCGGGTGCGTTTTCATACGAGAAGGTGGTGCAGCCGGTGTGGGATGCGAAATGCATAAGCTGCCACAACGCCGGGGACGATCGCGGGATCGACCTTTCGGGGACGCCGGACGGGGACGGGATCCCGGCATCGTACAGGACGGTCATTACTCGGGGGTGGGTGCACTACTTCGATTATACGTGGCAGCAGCGGCATTCGAAGGCGGAGCCGCTGACGTTCGGGACGGTCAGGAGCGGGCTTTGGGAGGTGCTCGACGGGGGGCATTACGACGTGGAGCTTACGGAGGAGGAGAGGCGGCGGATCAAGCTCTGGACGGACTTGAACTGCCCGCTTTGGCCTGACTACGTGTTTCGGCCGAGCCGCATGGCGGCGGGCGGAGTGCATCGTCCGTAAAGACCGTAAAGAATCCGAATCATCCATCGTGTCGGGGTTGACTTCCCCGGAGTCAATGCGGAGTGTCTGCGCTCGCTTGCTTGCGTGCGGGAAGCATGTGTCAAGTTCGCCTTGCTTTGGAGGAAAATTCAGCGGTTGAGAGGGTTGACATGTTTGGCAGGTCGTGTTACATTGTTCCATAAGTGGATGGCCGACGGAGAAAGGGATCAAGGCATGAAGAAAGCGTCCGGCTTGGCGGGCATGGTTTGTACATACGTGACAAGACCTTCGCAGACAGGCATTCTAATTGCATTCTCACGTTTTTCGAGCATACGCGTAACATACTACCGGTAAGTTAATCGGGCTTTGAGTGCGCGCTTTTTCGATAACGTAGTCGAGGATACCGGTCAGATGGACAGAAGCAGGATACATGGCGGCAAGAGGTCGGGGGGAGCGAAACGGATAAGACGAATGAAGCGTGGAGGCGGCTTCACGCTGATCGAGCTTCTGGTTGTGATCGCAATTATAGCGATTCTGCTTTCGATTATGGTTCCGGGCATGACCGCGGCGAAGAAGCGCGTTCAGTTCGTGATGTGCAAGAACAACCTGAAGAATTACGGGCTGGTGGCGATCATGTACACGTGGGACAACCAGGAGAGGATGCCCAACGCTTGGACGAGCTTTTACAACCGGCACGGTGAATATCCGGCGGACGCGGATTATCCGCAGCCGGAGCCGCACCGGTACTGCCGGTGGCACAATCCGCGTTTCGACCTGACGGTGAATCCGCAGTACGCGGGGCCGCTGTGGGCTTATCTGGAGTCGAAGAAGGTTCAGATGTGTCCGACCTTCATCGAGGTGGCACGTCAGTTCGGCGACAAGCATCCGGAGCATCGCGAGACGATTCCCATCGTGCCGAACTACAACTATGCGATGAATCAGCATTTGGGCGAGCGGAAGACCGCGGAGATCAAGAGCCAGTCGCAGATATTTTTCTTCAGCGAGGAGAACCTTTGGCTGACGCAGGGCTGGTGCACATATGTGTTCAACGACACGGCGCTTTGCGTGATCAAAGGCGGGCATACGGGCAGCGCGACGCCTTGGGATTGTTTCGGGACTTTTCATAACGCGTCGGATCCTGAACTGGAGACGGGCGTTGCGAACGCGGTTTTCATTGACGGTCACGTTCAGACGGTTCTCAGGGAGGAGTCGGAGAAGTTCGCGATTATCGACAGGTGAGTTTCAGCGTTTCGAACGGACAGACATACATAGTGCGAGGAGCGGTGTCAGCTTTGGCATGCAATGTTTTTGCGCAAGGGTACTTGTCTACTTAATTGAAAGGGAGGCAGAAATGAAAGCAAAGAGTTTGTTACTACTGGTTTTGTTGTTGTCGGCGGCGATCTCGTATGGAGCTGTTCGGGAGCCGGTTGGGATATGGGATTTCGATCCTGCGGATCCGAACGGAGCGACGCTTGGCGCGGATATGCATCTGGTCGGGACGGCTATGCCGGCGGCGGGTATAACGCCGGAGGACGGGGCGGTGCTGATCGGCGTGGGCAGTCATTTCGCGTGTGAACACGGGATATCGCCAAACGGCGGCGGGGCGATGGTGAACGAGTGGACGCTGCTGGTGGATTTTCGGTATCCGGAGAGCAGTGTCGGCAAGTACATCGATTTCTTCCAGACAGATCCACAGAATACGCCGGGTAACGATTCGGACTGGACGGTTGCGTCCAGCGACGGCGCGATAGGAATCGCCGCGGTGGGGTATTCGCGGCAGACCGGCTTTTATACGCAGCCGGACACGTGGTATCGGATGGTTATGTCGGTGGACAACGGTACGCGGCACGACCTGTACGTTGACGGGCAGCGGGTGCTTGTGGGCAACCCTCAGGCGGTCGACGGTCGATTTGCACTTGCCGACGTGCTGCTTCTGTTTGCGGCCAATGACGGTGACGACAACGATATCATCGTCAGCCGGGTGGCGATGTGGGACGTGCCGCTGACGGCGGGCGAGGCGATTGCCCTTGGCGATCCGAATTACGGGCTGTATCACGACAACAAGGGGCCGGACGTGAATGCCGGGGCCGACCAGGATATGGAACTGGACGCCGGCGGGTCGATGGTGCTGGCACTGGACGGGACGGTCAGCGATGACGGCGAGTACGGCGTATTATGGACGCAGGTCAGCGGGCCGGCGGCGGTGGTGATCGCCGATGCTGCAAGCGAGGACACGACGATGACCATCACGGCGGCGGGCAAGTACGTGATGCAATTGACCGCCAATGACGGTGAGTTCGAGGTCAGCGATACGGTTACGTTCGTGGTTCATCCGCATAACTACGGCGGGCTGATCGTGCATTGGGATTTCGACCAGGAGTGGGATGGAGTTACCGTGGTGGACGTGTCGAGTCATGAGAATCACGGGCGCGTCATTGACGGCGACGTGGGCGAGGCGCTTTATATCGCCGACGGCGTGTACGGGCAGGCTCTGGACCTTCGGAATGGAGACTACGCGGTCGGCGGCGACTGCATTGCGCTGGATATGGTGATGCCGGATTCGGGTACGATCGCCTTGTGGTTCAAGCCTCATGCATTCTACAATTATAATGCGGTGTTCGACAACTCGGTTCAGCAGGACGACTGGGAGATGTGGATATACTCGGACGGTCGGCTGCGATTCCGTGTCGAGGCGGGCACCGAGGTTACGGCCAACCTGACGCAGCTTGCGCAGGGTCAGAATCCCCTGGAGCTGTGGTGGCACATGACGCTGACGTGGGATCGGCTGACGGCGACTACCGTGAAGACGCAGATGTACATCAACGGGCAGCTTTCGGAGGAGAAGACTGGTCCGTGGGTGAATCCTGGTTCGACATTTTATCTTGGCGGCGGTCATCCGGGCAACGACTTCGGGCACGGAGCGTATGACGATTTCAGGATTTACAACCGGGTGCTGAGCGCATCGGATGCGCTTCAACTGGTGTTCGGCGAGAACCTGCCGCCGGAGGTCGACGCGGGCGCCGATCAGGAGTTCGAGATGGACGCGGCCTCGACGCCGATAGCGGTATCGCTGGACGGGACGGTGACGGACATCGGAGAGGTGCTCATTGCTTGGTCGAAGATTTCCGGTCCGAACGATATCACGATAGAGAACGGCGATACGGCGAATGCGACTGCGACGATATCGGCGCCGGGGAGGTACAGGCTGGAGCTTACGGCGGACGACGGCGAGTATATCGTTTCGGATACGATGCTGGTAGTGGTGCATCCGCACGGCTACGACGGGCAAATCCTGCACTGGGACTTCGAGACGGACTCGGGCGGCAGGGTTTATGACGTTTCGGGGCATGCAAGCCACGGCACGATCATCGACGGGCCGACGGGTTCGACGAGCTATACCGACGGCAAGATCGGGCGGTGCCTGAACCTGCTGAACGGTGATTACATGACAGGCGGCGATTACGCGGCGGTCGAGCTTCGTCTTCCGGACAGCGGCACGATCGCGCTGTGGTACAATCCGCATTCGATGTATAACTGGAACGCGGTGTTCGATAATTCGCGTGACGCGGACGACTGGGAGATGTGGCTTTATGCGGACGGGAACATGCGGTTCCGCGTGGATGACTCGGCACAGGTAACGGGGAATCTGGCCGCGCTGGGTTCGCCGGAGGATCCGACTGTGGCGGGCAAGTGGTGGCATGTTGCGGTTACGTGGGAGCGGACGAGCGCGACGACGGTTGCGCTGAAGATGTTCGTCAACGGCGCCCAGACGGATGCGGTTACGGGTCCGTGGATCGATCCGGGCGAGTATTTTTACATCGGTGGGGGGCATCCCGGCAACGATCATGCGCACGCGATGGTGGACGAGGTTTACATTTATGACCGGCCGTTGGATATGCTGGAGATTCTGGGGCTGATGTACCGCGGGAACAAGCCGCCGGTTGTCGATGCCGGTCCTGACACGACCAAGTGGCTGGACGGCTCGGGGCAGGTAACGGTGCAATTGCAGGGTTCGGTGATCGACGACGGCGGTCCGAGCGATCTGGTGATTGCGTGGACGAAGATCAGCGGTCCCAACGACATCGTCATCGACGATCCGACGGTTGCGAACACGTGGGCGACGATCACGAGTGCGGGAATATACCACCTGCAGATTGACGCCAACGACGGCGAGTTTTATTCGACTGACGATATGTATATCGAGGTTTATCCGGCGGGGTACACGGGTCTGATCGTTCACTGGCCGTTCGATTCGGATACGCTGGAGGATGCCAGCGGCAACGGCAACGACGGCACGCTCGTGCAGGGCGCGGCTTCGGCATCGGGCTACGCCAGGGGCAAACTGGGTCGCGGGTGGCAATCGGGCAACAGCAGCAGCCCGCCATTCGGCAGCGGCGGCGATTATGTGTCGCTTCGGCTGACGATGCCTGACAAGGGCACGATCGCGTTCTGGTACAAGGTGAAGAACCTTTACCAGTACGTTACCCTATTTGATAACTCGGTGCAGCAGGACGACTGGGAGATGTGGATTTACGACCGGGGCGAGGCTCGTTTCCGGATCGAGGGCGGCGGCGAGGTGTCGGCGAATCTTCACGCACTTTCGTCTGACGGGGACGCTCGCGGGGACTGGTTCCACATTGCGGTGACGTGGAAGCGGCTGTCGGCAACGCAGGTTGAAAACAGCCTGTACGTGAACGGCAGGCTGATCCAGTCGCGCGTCGGGCCGTGGGTCGATCCGGGCAGCACATTCTACCTTGGCGGCGGCAACGACGGCAATACCTACGCCGACGGCATGTGGGACGACGTGCGGCTGTACGAGCGTGCGCTGACGGCGGGCGAGATCGGGCTGCTGGCTTCGATCAGCGACTTCGACGGTGACAACAGTGTCGACGTCGGGGATCTGCGGTTCCTCGCGGAGCGGTGGCTGGACGAAGTCGTCGACTGCGATTCGACTCCGGCGGGCGACTATAACGCCGACTGCCGCATCGATATGAGGGACATTGCGGCGTTTGCGAAGTGGTGGCTCGAAGGGCTCGATTGATTATTGGATGATCGAGGCAATTTTGTGTGATGCGGGCCGGAGGGAGGCCTCCGGCCCGTTTTGTCGTTACGGCCGGCATTGCGGTACGCCGGCAAAACAGTACAGACATCGGGAGTGCAACATGGTAATTGCGTACAAGCGGTTTGGGCGGCCAGGCGTGCTGCTTCTGCTGGCGGCGCTGTTGGCGGGAACGTCGGCGCCTGCTTACGGGGCGCTGCAGGTTCATCTGGAGATGGAGGGCAATCTGAACGATTCGGCGGGCGGCGACCATAACGGCGTGCTGGTCGACGGTCACCAGGGGTTCAACGGCTTCGTACCGGGGGTCGTGGGGCAGGCGCTGCAATTAGGGAACGTCAGCAGCGATCCGGGGCCGACGAACAACGATTACGTGCGCATTGCTTATACCATGACGGACAGCGGGACGTTGGCGCTTTGGTTCTATGTCGAGGACGTATATAACTATGTGACGATCCTGGACAATTCGGTGCAGCAGGACGACTGGGAGATGTGGGTGTACGCGACGGGGGTGGTGCGGTTCCGGATCGAGGCCGGCGGCGAGGTTTCGGCGAATCTGCACGGGCTTGCCGCCGACGGGGATGCGCGGGGCGAATGGTTTCATATTGCGGTTACGTGGAACAAGCTTACGCCGACGACGGTTGAGAACGCGATTTACGTCAACGGGCGGCTGATCGAGTCTCGGCAGGGTCCTTGGGTGAATCCGGGGTCGTCGGTGTTCCTGGGGGGCGGCAATGCGGGCAACGACGCGGGGATCGGCAAGTGGGATGACGTGCGGATATATGACCACGCGGTTGATGAGGCGGAGATACGGTGGCTGGCGAGGCACGTTCTTGCGTTCGAGCCGACGGAATTAGGGCTGAGAGAGGGGCAGTCCGGTTCGTATTCGGTGGGTCTGGAGTGTCCGGCGGGGCTGGAGCCGCAGGAGGCGGTGGCGGTTACGATTACGGCGGATGAGTACGTTGCGCTGAACGGCCTGGCGGCGGGCGAGCCGGTTGTGCTGACGTTCGAGCCCGGAGCGCTGTCGACGCGGCAGACGGTGAGCGTGTTTGCGGTCGATGATACGGTGAATACCGGCAACCGGGTGGCGATGCTGAGGCACACCGTCAGCAGTGCGGATGCGCGGTGGAACGGGATGCAGGGGGCGACTGTTTCGGTGTTCATTTTGGAGGACGACCTGGGCTGCGGCGCGTGGGGCTATATGCCGACGGATTTCAACAAGGACTGTTACGTTGATTTCGCGGATCTGGCGACTTTCGTTTCGCAGTGGATGACGTGTACAGATCCTTCGGGCAGCAATTGCATTCGCCCGACAAATGTTAAGATAGCTGCGCACCGCGGTTATTCGCACGCGGCGCCGGAGAATACGATAGCGGCGTGCAATGCGGCGCGCGGGTATGCGGACCTGGTTGAGTTCGACGTTCGGCCGACGAGCGACGGCTGGCTGATCCTGATGCATGACGGCACGGTTGACCGGACCACGAGCGGTACGGGATCGGTGCCGAGCTTCACGCTGCAGCAGATCAGGGCGCTGGACGCGGGGTCGTGGTACTCGGCGGAATTCGCCGGCGAACTGGTGCCCACGCTGACGGAGGCGATTCTGGCGGTATTGCCGGATATGGTTCCCCTGATCGAGCGCAAGACTGGTACGGCAGAGCAATACATCGAGGTGCTCAGTGCGCTTCGGTGTGTCAACGACGTGGTGGTGATAGCGTTCGACTGGGATTTTCTGGCTCAGTTGGAGGCGATTGATTCGAGTATTATCACCGGGGCGCTGGGCAGCAACGCCTTGACTAACGATACAATCAGCCATATTCATTCGCTGGGCATAGACTTCATCAACTGGGAACACAGTTCGATTACGCCGCTTGAACTGAACAGGGTGCACGCGGCGGGCATGGAGCTTTGGGTGTGGACTGTTAACAGCGCCGCCCGGATAACGGAGCTGCTGAACATGGGCATCGACGGCATCACGACGGACAACCCGGAGCTGGCGCGGCGGCTGCTGGAGGAGCATTGACGAATGCCGCGGCGGCGGCGTCAGTTCTGATCGGCGGAGGAATGGTCGTCGGGCCATTTGCCAAGTATGTATTGGCAGTTGACGACCTTTTCGACGAGGTCGAGGGGAAGATAGTAGTACTGGTTTGACGCCTCGAAGCCGATGCGCGGGTCGCGGCGGGTCAGGACGAACAGCTCTTTGGCGGCGTTCAGCTCGTTTGCCGCGGCTGTCCTGAGGGCGCTGATGGCGTCGGCCTGCTTTTGCGGGTCGAGCGTGCCGGACAGCAGTGCGTTGCGCGCCAGGTTGAACCTGATCTGATCGGCGACGCTCTTGAAGTGGAGCCCGGCGGCCTTTGCGACGCCGAGGTCTTCGCGGGCGGCGGCAATATACAGGGGGTTGTCGGCTGCGTTGACGGCCTTTTCGAACGCGGCGAGTCCGTCGCGCCACCCGGCGGCAATCTTCTCGAACTGCTCGGCGAGCACCTGGGCGGGGTAGGGTCCGCGCCAGCCGTTTACGTCGTCGTAGGGGAATCCGACCATCGTGGCGCGGTAACCGGTGGGCCTGGCGAAGAGCAGGTTGGAAGGTCCGCACTGGGCGGGGCCGTTATAGACGAAAGCGCCGTGGAACGGGTATTCGCTGAAGGCTTCGCTGAACGCCGACCACGCATCCAGGACGCCGCCGGCGGCTTTGTCGCCGTATCGTGACCGTGCGACGGAGGTCAGGGCTTCATTGACGGTTGGCGGGTTTTCGGCCTGGAAGAGGCGCACCAGGTCGAGGTTCGGCGAGGGATAGCCGCCGACGGTCCAACTGAGCATTAGCCCGTTGATGCCCGCCTGCGTGAGATTTGCGCAGTGGCGGGCTACGTTGTTCATCGCGGGTATGAAGGGCACGGCGGACAACTCCCATGAGCTGTTGACCTGCACCTTTGCGAGGGTCTTGAGGCCGCGATTTCTGGCCAGTTGCCAGTGCCTCTCTGCGCGCGGTCCCGGTCCGACGGTCGATATCGAGTACTCGCCCACCGCGGTGGCGACTCCGCCGCGATTGATTGGCTTGCTCCATTCGCTGACGCTCATCAAATAGACGTTGTCGGGCAGCCGCTGGATGATCTCGGTCGCCCAGTCCGGTGAGCCCCATCCTGGGGCCGTGCCGTCGGGCCAGCCCCAGTCCCAGACGATTACCGTTGCGTCGGGATTCCCACGCCGGACGCCTTCGGCAATGGCATGATTCACCTCGGCGATTACCTCCGGTCCGGTCCGCTGCGAGCATCTCGGGCAGCTTGCAGCGGTTCGCCCGTGGCTGTAGCAGTTGGTCATGTTCTCCGAGGCGGTAATCGTGAAGACGCCGCCGAGGTGCGGCACGCTTTTGAAAACGTAGGCGAGCGACTCCGTCAGCCACCGCCGCACCGGCTCGGCGGAAGTGCACATTGCATAGTGATCGCCTTCGGGCATGCCGCGAAGTTCCTGGCGTTCTTCGAAAAACGAGGCGGGCATTGCGCGCGGTTCATTCATGTAGAGATAGACCTTTATGCCATGTGCCCGGGCGCGGTCAACAAGCCGGCGAAGGCCGGCGATTCGCTGCCGGTGGTCGCTGCCGAACTCCGGGAATATCGTGGGGGGCGCCAACTGCCGCAGGACGACGTGCAGCCACACGCCGTTAACCCCGCGCGCAGACAGCGCTTCAAGCAGCTCATCGGGATAGGGATCAAGCTGCGGCTCCAGCAGGGGGTCGCCGAATACGCCGGAGTACGAGTACAAAAAGCGGATTGGTTCGTTTGCGCTGTTCGGCTTCGGGTCGGTTGGGGCATCATGCGAGGCGCCGGCGAAGAATTCGAAACGCGGGCGTGCGGGCGTCTCAAAAAGATCTTTGAAGTTAGACTCGACTACGGTCTTGATCCAGGCGCTTTTGCGGAGGGCGTCTTCATCCGGCTGTGTCCAGCGGAGCGGTTCGCATAATGGCTTGAGCGAGCCGAGCTTTATCCAGAAGAAATCGTCTTCTCTCAGCGTGAACGCCAGCTTCTCGGCATCCCACTGCAGAAGCGTCAGCGACTGATCATAGGGCAGGAGATGCCAGTTGCGACGAATGATCGACAGGTAACCCAATTGCTGGTAACTGTGCGGCGGAGCAACGTGTTCGGGCAGGCCCATCGATACGCCGATGAGCCTTATGTTTTCGGGCGTTGTCTGCACTACCTGGGCCATCCGCTCCAGGGACACCGTCTCCCAGTTCCTCCATACGAACGCATGAAGGCGGTCGGGGAAATGCTCGAACTCGACGGGGGCCGGCGCACTGCCCATCGGCAGCACCTGGGCCAGGCAGGAGGCGGCCGCGGAACAGGCCAAAGTGATAACTATGATTGCCGCATGGCGCCTGTTCATGGAATCTTCTTTCGCTGAGTCTTAGTCCGCTTTTGCGCCGGTGATTTCAGCCATGAGTTTGAAGAAGCCTTTCTTGCGTTCGGAACTGATCTGCCAGTTGACCGGGACGCTCTGGTATCCCTCGTCAAAGCCCTCGCCCTGCTGGCGGAAATCGAAATAGCCCCACGAAGCGTAATTGGCCACGCAGGCAACGAAGTTGTTGCCCTCGTTGCCCCAGCCCTGGTGGGCGTCCAGCCAGGGTCGGTCGTCCTCGTTGTTAACGATGGGTTTGCCGTTATATTCGTCCATGCGGCGGATGGTGCGAATTATCTCAACCATACGTTTCGGGTCGCGGACACCGTTGCCGTGAAACAGGATGTAGTCGGCGATGCGGACGACGTTGGCTCGCGGAATGGAGCCACCGTTGTAGCTGACACTGACAGGTATGGGATGCTTGTGCGAGGCCGCCCGCTGCTGTGCGAGTTCGATCAGTTCGTGCACGCGAGGGGCCTTGATGATGTCGCGGACATAGCCGCCGTTGTCGCATTCGTTGGCGATCTCGATGAGCACGTTGGTGCAGCGGCGTTCGGTGATCCAGTCGACGGTGTTGACGACGGCGCGTTTGACGGCTTCATCGTCGGTGAGGCGCTGATCCTGACCGAAGTAGAAGATGCCCACCATGATGACCATGCCGAGTTCGTCGGCGCGATCGATGATCTTTTCGAGACGCGCCATGTAATCCGGGCGGAGCGAGCCATCGGCACGGATGGCGGAGTTATGCCATGGCTGACTGCGGGAGTAGCCTTCGGGGCTGCCGCCCTGGAGGTTGACGACTGCGCAGAGCATGCCGTGGCGGCGCCAGATGGGCATTGCGGCGATGAACTCACGGGTATTGCGATCGGCATCCCATTTGCCCGTGTCGGGGTAGGCCCACCGGCCGACGGTTTCGGGGTTCAGGTCATCGAAGATGCCTTGGACCATTCGGGAGTTCATGAGGAGGCCTTGGATCTTGTGGCCTTTCCATGTACGGCCTTCATACGTGGGTCGGCCGTTGATGTGGAACTCGTCGCCGACTATTTTGACGGTCGTCTTGCGTTCGGCGGCGGCGAGGCACTGACAGGTGGATAGCACCAGGAGCGACAGCAGTGCCGCGGAGATGACTACGGCTTGGGCTTTCTTGGCAGCAGGATTGACCATAACAGGGACCTCCATAAAAGTGAAAGCAGGCGATGCCAGCATGCGGCGGCCATTCCGAAGGCCGACACTCTCGCCAGGCCGGCGAAACTGCCTATGAGTATATCAAACGACTTGCCTGTTGGCAAATTCAATACCCCCTGACAGTCGTCGACCTGATATAAACTCTTTAACAGCAATGTTTTAAAAGCAGACAGGGCCTGAATTGGGTTGGGGGCGATAAAAATAAAACTGGCACTTGGCAAGCTGGCCCGATTGTACTATACTATTCCTCTTAGGTGACTATGAATAAGATTATGAAGGCATCCAGGCTTTGGTTGTTTTTTTGTGAGGCCAAGTAGGATTAAATTTATCCTATAGGAAACGTCGTGTGGCGAACCTGAGAGAAATCGGGGGGATCGAAAGGAAGAGAAAATGGATGACAGAGAGAATGTGCGAATAACAAAGGTTCTGGTTTATGCCGCCTGCTTTCTGTTGGGGTCGATCCTTGTGAGTCGACTGGCGGCGACTACTCCGGCAGAGGGCGATGAATGGGTAGTGTTGCCCGTGATTGTGAATATCGTCGATGCAAGCGACGCGTCAAACCTGGATGACGCGATCAAAAGAGCCAACGAGATATTCAAGCAGGCGAAGATCCGACTCGTTGTCAAAAAGACGAATCAGAACGTCGAAATCGGCGACAAAGACGGAGACTTGACGGAGAAGGAAGGCGACCAGGCATTGAAGGACGGCCAAAAGGAAATTGAGAACACCTTCAAGGACAAAGACGGCAAATGGGACGGCAAAGGGATCAAGATCACGCTGGCGGATGATTGCTGGGTGGAGGAACCGGGCACGATCGGCTGGGCGGTGCACCGCAAGCCGGTGGTGGTGGTCGAGTCGGCGGACGCCAATTCGCTGGGCAGTACGATTGTGCATGAACTGATTCACGTGCTGACCGTTACGGACCACCAGGACGACCCAAACGACGTGATGTATCCGACGGACGAGGGGGGCACGTCAATCGATCCCAACGACATCAAGGAGATCTTTCCCGAAGCGAAGAAGCGGGGCACCGCATTCAGGATACCGCGGCTGCCTTCGCTGCCGCGATGGAGGTTCTCACCGTTCAGCGTTTTCTACAGCACGCATCTGCTGGGGGCAACGCTTGATGAGTTCGGTGATGTAATTGCCGAAAGCGCCGGCGGCGACATCTTCGCGCCCGACGATCCGACCATACAGTACGCCGACATACGCGAAGTCTCGCTGTTCGCCGAGAGCCCCTTTGTTCCCGGCTCTTTTGCCCGTCTGGAGATTCATCGAGGAGCCATGTTGCCCGATTTTGCGGTGGATTCGTTTTTTGATGTGTTTCTGGATATTACTGGCGATCTGGCGGGGCCCGATCTGCTTGTTCAAATTCAAGTGCTCGGCAGCGGCATTATAGAATCGCGATTGATTGACCTTCGTTCTCCTTCTGCACCGCCGATACGCATTCCGGCGTTTGTACACATCAACGAAAAATTCGACGGTCCGGCGCCGATTCTTTACGACCACAGCATTGAGACACACATCCCGATCGAATTGCTGCAACTGAACTTGCAGTCTGTCGCCCCGATTCGGTGCTGGGTCGACAGCCGCAATCATGATTTCCGGTTTCCAGACTGGGATCTGCTGCTGCTGGATCAGACGGAGATGTTTGCTATTGACCTGACGGGCTGCTGTGTCGATCCGCGGCTGGAATTAGCTGATCCAGCGATAGCGTTCGGAGACGATGGGATGCTGTGGAAGGGCTGCGGCTTTGCGCCGAACGATCGGCTTAATGTTTTCATCAATGATAATCTCGCGGAGACCGTCTTATCCAATGACAAAGGCGAAGTCGTTCTTTGCATCCGTCCGTGGATGCCCAACTACAGTCTGCATGATCTGACTCCCGGCCGGCATGAGATTATGGTCATAAGTGCCGACGACACCCGGCCTTCGGGAACCGACTATGCACTGGCCTTCTTTAATTACTGCCCGCAGGGGAACCATGTGGCCGATCTGAACGGCGACTGCAAGGTCGACATGTTTGACCTGGCCCTGCTGGCCTCAGAATGGCTGGCTGGAACGACAATCCCGGGCGAGGTTACGATCGTAGAATAGGCGATCCGTAACGCGGCGACGATGGTTCGAACGACCGCTGAGAGTGCGCGCGGCGGCATGCAAGGCCACTATTCTATCCAGAATGAGTACAGCCTGGCATTCTTCAACTGAAACAGCAGGCGGATGTGCTCATCGCCAGGCGGCACAAGCCGGGCTCTGGACTTCCAGACCATGCTGCCTTTGGTCGTGTCTTCGGTCAAGGCGACCGAATCGTCCAGGCTATACGATGTGAGAGGTTTGGAGTCCCTCGTAAGGACGGAGGCCTTCACCCAACCATCCTTTTGCACGTCGGCGTTGACGAAAAGCCTGCTGCCGCCGAACGTCAGAGGCCGGGTGATTATCTTTCCGGCGTTCTCGCCTGCATTCAAAGAGGCAAAGCCGTCGCGACGCAGCTTGGCCAGGCCGATGGACAGCGGGCCCCAATGGTCAAGGTTGTCTCTTTGGCCGTTGCGGGAGCCGTAGTAATAAAACCACAATTCATCGCCGACCGGAGTGGGGGGGTATTTTGTGAAGCATGAGTAATCGGCTTCCCAGCTATCTTCTGTGCCAAGCGGAATGAACGGCTCCCTGTGCAGAGGGCGAAGCCAATGCCTTCCGTCGCGGCTGTAAGCAATCTGAAGATCCACCTGCTTGAACCCGGCCGGGATTATATGCATGATGCGAATCATGCCTATCCACATGCTTTCATACGGGAAGCCGATGTGGCTGTATATCTGACAGTCCGGGGCGTCGTGCCTGTCGGGAAACAGCAGAAATCGCGGTGCGCTCCAGTGGATAAGATCATCGCTCTCCATGAATGCACGCAATCGCAGACGCCACTTGCCATCCGGTACAACACCAAGCTCCTTGAACTTCTCGGGCGGCATGTAGATATTGAACTTCGCCGAGCATGTATATTTCTTCAGCACACGGTCGTACTGAAAGATGCTTGTGTCGCCAACTCCGTTTGACTGAAAATGATCCGGCTGATGCCACTGAAAAGCGCGACCGGCCGCAGTTTCCGCCGGCTCGGGCTCATACGACATCATGTGGTTGTAAGTGCGCTGCAGAATCGGCCCCTGCGGACGGCGATGCCATTTGCGCCCGTCGCGCGAATGATAGAGATAGAACCCGCCGGGTTCGCCGGTCTGCGCGTTGTACCTTATCTCGAAGACAATCTTGTAGCGACCGTCCTGCTCGGGCAAGTCGGGATTGTATATGAAGCCGCGGACCTCTCCGTGATCGGAGATGATCATATTCCCGTTGGGACCCAGATCAGGCTTCGTCCAGTTGATACCGTCGTCGCTTTCGGCATAGTGGCGGTCGTACCACATACGAAACCTGCCGCTTGTTTCGTCATAGAATACCGCCACGGGCTGGCCCGGCATCAGCGGATTGCCGTCATGTTTTTTGACGGCATGAAACTGCCTGCTGAGATTGTACATGGAACTTATTACGTAGTCGTCAACAAACAACTGCCGCGAAGAGTCGATCTTCATCGGCCAGTCGGTGATGTTGTCGGGAAACATAATATGATCGCTGGTCAGGATGCTGTACGCTTCGGGGAATCCGTCGCGGTCCACCCAGGGGCGATCCTGTGCGCCCGCGGACAACCCGCCCGCCATAAGCACAAACACAACCTTCAAAAAACAATCATTCGTTGCTTTCATTTCTGACTCCATATTACAAAACCATCCCCGCTGAAGACGTTCGTCCAGCCGTTGCCATCCGGCTGCCAGAGTCCGGGCCCAAGTTTGACTGCAATCTTGTCATCGATAATAGCCGCGTATAGGTCACCTTGGGCTTGTAGAATATTCGCGCCGCTTTCCGCATGAAGGCCGGCGGCCCGGCGCAGTCGGATCAGCTCAAGAATCGTTTGCTGAAGTGCTTCGTCCCAATCAAACAGATGCGCCCAGAACACACACGGCTTGCCCGGATGCGTCAGGAGATAAGCATAGCCCGCCGCAATCCGCTCGCTCGGATACGGGTCGTTATGATTCGCCGGTTCGGTGTCATGGTTATCCATGTATGTTACCGCCGTCGCCGGCCAGTGGCCGATCAGGCCTGGACATCGCCCGTCCACGCTCTTCAAGACAGCATAGTTTTCTTCTCTGAAGGCCTTTCTAAGGTACTCGCGAGTCGCAAAGTCGAACGCGCAGCTCTTGCCGCCGGTCCGGTCCGGGGACCCGTCAATATCGTCCTTTCCCCACGTTCGATTGATCCAGTCGACCAGCGGCAGCGGCTCCGCCTCAGCGTACTCGGCTACCGAGAAAACCGGCCCTGTCGCATCGTTGTACATCCCTACAAATCGTGGATGATAACCCTTCACCAAGTCCCACCGCCAGCCGGCAAATCCAATCTCCGTCTTAAGCCAGTCCAGCCACTTGATGATCGCCTGCTGTACGTTGGGGTTATTGTGATCAAGATCGCGACCGCCGTCAAACTGATCGCCGCTGTCCGCCCCGCCGTCAGGTTTGCCTCCGGTGTCTTTCCACTCATCTTCCTGCACAACCGCCTTGCGGTTGGCAGCTTCTATTGCCTGCGGATTCGTCGTGCCTTCCGGAGCGAAGTGAGGATTATGAAAGTCGGCCCAGTCATGCAAACCGCATCGGTGATTAACCACCACGTCCACAATTGCCGCCACACGACGCTCGCCGTCGCCAAGCGCCCCTATTGCCCGCTTCAGTTCCTCCTGCGTACCATACCTGCTGTTCAAATTATACCATTCCGTCGGCAGATAACCCTGCGCATCGGCGCTCGCCGAAGGCGGAGGAAACCATACGTAATCAAACCCCGCCGACCTAATGCGATCCGCCATTTCGGCAAGAATCCGGTACCATGAATGCCCGTTCGATTGCCAGTGAAATCCCTGCAGAAGGACCGCATCAGGTTTGCCGGCATACCGCGTATTACTCGCCATGATACACCATGCCCTCACTCAGGAGTAAGCCTGCACCACAATAAGAGGACTACAAAAAACCGGTTATTGCCCGCGCCCGGATCCTCCATATCTTCCGATCACCTCATGCTGTAAAATTGCCCAAAGATGCACCGCATAAGCTTCTTAAACAGACTTCCCTGTAATACATTTAACCGCAAATGTCAATAACGAAGCCCTTGGAAGAGGCCCGCATTAATTGTATAATAAAAGGTTTGTCAAGACCGCATTACGGCCGGCGTTTGCGGGCAGGGTTTTTTGATCTGATTATTTGGAGATGCTGCGGGTGAGCATATTAGCGGTTATCGGCAAGACGCCTTTGGTGGAGCTGAGTCGGTTCAACAGGAACCGCCGGGTGCGATTGTTTGCGAAATTAGAGGGCAACAATCCGGGCGGATCGGTGAAGGATCGTACTGCATGGTACATGATCGCCAAGGCTGAGGAGTCCGGCGAGCTGACGCACGAAAAGACGATCCTTGAGCCGACCAGCGGCAACACGGGGATTGCGCTTGCGATGATCGGGGCGAGCAAGGGCTACCGCGTCAAGCTGACTCTGCCGGAGTGCGTGAGCCTGGAGCGGCGGCAGGTATTGGAGGCGTTCGGGGCGGCGGTGGTGTTGACGCCGTCATGCGAGGGCACGGACGGGGCGATCCGCAGGGCACATCAGATTGTCGCCGAAGAGCCGGATCACTATTTCATGCCGAACCAGTTCGCCAACGTTAACAATTCACTGGCCCATTACGAGACAACCGGGCCGGAGATATGGGAGCAGACCGGCGGGCGAATCGATTATTTCGTGGCGGGCATGGGCACTACCGGCACGCTGATGGGAGTCTCGCGGTTCCTCAAGGAAAAATCGCCGCAGGTCAAGGTCATCGGCATCGAGCCCGTCACAGGCCACGCCATACAGGGGCTCAAGAACATGACCGAGGCTATAGTTCCGGCGATCTACGACAGGGCGCGGCTGGACGGTGTGGCGAGTATGGACGACGGGCTTGCATACGAGGCAAGCCGGCGACTGGCTGTCGAAGAGGGAATATTCGTGGGGATGTCCAGCGGTGCGGCGGCTGCCGCTGCGCTTCGGATTGCCGATGAGCTCGACGGCGGAGTCGTGGTAACCCTGCTGCCCGATCGCGGCGACAGGTATCTCAGCACAACGCTGTTTCGTTCTGTATGTGCCAAATGCCCTCCATAGGCGACATGCGAACCAGATGACACGGACACGATCGGTTTGTTGGGGGTTGTCGGCGTAGAACTGGCCTGGGAGCTCACCCGTGTGCTCCTTGCGGCAGGGTTCGGCGGCGCCGAACGCCACCGCCGCCGGCTTGCCAAAATCGCCGCACAGGAGGGCTCCGCATAATGCGGCGATGCGCAACGGTTCAGGTTACGAAATTCCACACCTCGTTGGCGGCGTAGTTCTCCAGGGATTCGAGCCGCTCGGGAATATCGAAGGCGTCTTCCTTGCCGACAACTTTCGGCTGCAGCCATGCAAAGGTGGTCTCGACGAGAAGCTTGCGCTGCTCGCGCAGAAATGATTCGATGCGTATCTCGATGGATCTGGGCTCTTCGCCGCCGACGGCATGAGGCGGGATCATCAGGCGTATGCCGCCGCCGGCGACCGGGCGCGGACCCAGCCGCTTGAAATCCTCCGCCGACTGCCCCAGGCGCGTCTCCCAGAGGTACTTGAATGCGTGCTCCTGTGAGCTGTACAGGTGGCTGATCTTTGCGGTGGCTCTGATAATCTGGTACTGCGGCGCCTGCCACGTCTGTCGGTATGCGTCCATGGCGGCCATTGCGTCGCGCGCGAACATGCCGACGTCATAGGCCGGGTTGTTGGCGATGATCTGGATGCTGCTGACCTGCGGTGCGGGCGAGTCCAGCTTGACCTGCAGATTCGAAGGCTCCTGCCGAAGCAGCATGAAGCTGCGCGGGCGGATGTTCGTCTGCGAAAACTCCAGGCCGTTGTCCAAGAGCGCCTTCTGAAAGTCGACGGCGCGCGACTGCTCCAGCGGCGGCGCGCCCGCCAGCACATAGTTGATCATGAAGTGCACACTGGTTCGGCTTTCTCGATTCAACGCATCCATCGCCGTCTCCTGTAAGAATCTTCTGTGCAATGCAGCACGGCTCCACCGGCATCTGCTGCGCGGAACTGCCGGCGGGCGCAATGCCTGGTGCACATTGTAGGCCAAGCAGGCTCCAAAGAACAACGATAAAAAAACAACGATTCAAACGCCCCATAATACATCGTCCGTGGCCTCATTTGACACGAGACGGCGTAATGTGCGCCGCGCGGCGGGCGCTTTTGTGGGCGGGTCGTTAAGTGGCCTCCACCCGATGACGATATGCGAGTTACTATCGAGAACTGCAAACTGTTTGGGCATGGTTCAATGACGATACTCGACTGGTTGAAGCGCAAGAAGACGCCTGGGCGTCATTGGAGGATACGGGAATACTCCGTCGATGTATACCCGAGCAGCCGAAGCTGTATCAAGCCGAACATGAGCCACGTCCGACCGCAGCAGATGCCGCCGCTTATGGTCCGCAAGGCCGCCTGGCGCCGATAATGCGCCGCGCAATCCGGACTGTTCCCGCGGATATCACTCCTCCAGAAGGCCCGCAAGCTGCGATTTGAACCGCACAAGCTCTTCTTCCTGACGTTTGCTGAACGATCCCAGCCGCTGCGCATAAACATCCATCCAGGTCAGCAGCCGATCCCACTGTTCCGCCGAGAGAATCGTTTCGTGGTGCGCGCCGTCGGCCGTCAGCACCTTATAAAGCCGGCTCTGACTGGCCGTACACTCGCCGACAATCGACCTGTCCCGCTCAAACGCCGCTTTGGTCAGGTCCTTGTCGGCAAAACCCAACAGGCTTTGATAAGACTTTGCGGCAGTCAGGTCAAGCGACCGAACTGCCTCAGGAGTCCCGCCGGGACTGTGACAGTTCACGCACGCTGCATCCAACACCGGCTGCACCAATGCATCAAACCGCAGCGGCCACGAACCTTCCGGTCCCGGCCTGAGTTTCGAAGGCGCCCGCCGCATCGCCGTCGGCAAACCCGAAACCGCCGGCGCAGCATCGCGAGGCTCATGACAGCCCACGCATGAAAGCGTCTGCCCCGGCTGAAGATATGTCAGCGAACGCATCGTCTGCACCGCAAGACCCTTTTCGTCCAGCGCCTGAAAGAACAGCGAAACGCCCGAGGGCGCCCGAAAATACGCTGATCCGTCCGCCTCGACCGGCGCCGTTCCCAGCACGAATTTGCCCGGGTCCTCCGCCGAGACGCCAAGGTTTGGGACATTCATGTGCGGCTGCACCTTCGGCGGAACCCCGATCACCCGCAGCCGCTTGACCGACCCTGACTCAACGCCGTCGAGCCCGCGGTACACGTCCTGCACCAGAAACGCCCCCTCCTGAGGTCCGTCCCAGTCGACATCCGAAGGATACACTGGCGGCAAAGGCCGAGTACGCACCGGTATCGGATACATGCTCGAAATCGCCGGGTCGCGATAGATCAGCTCAAGATTGCCGAACACGTCATAGAGATAGATGCCCGCCGCATTCACCGGGTTCTGCTCGTTGCTTTCCACCCGCGAATGCGGCGGCAGTCGCCGATCCGACCATGCAGTCAAAAAGTAATCCTCCGACAGCGGCCACGGATTCAGATAGTACGCATCGGGCCAGCCCTCCGCCTCCGGATACACCACCTCCGGTGTAATTCGAGTCAGGGGCGCGTCGTATTCCGACCCGACCGACCGGTCCAGAAGCACAAGCGATCCGCCCATGTTCGAATGATGAGCCACCGCCGTGAACACCAGCTTGTGCGATCCTGGTACAGGGCGGGCCTCGAAGATGCACTGCGGCTTCTCCGTATAATTTCCATAGACAAGCTGTCCGTTGGTCCCGTCCGGATTTGTCGACCACAGGCTCATGAAGTGCCCGTTGAAGCGGTCTATATAATCCCATCGCGCGTAAAGAATACGACCGTCGTGTGCAACGGCGGGCGTCCATTCAAAATTCTCAAATGCCGAGATCGCCCGCATCCGCCGTCCGTCGCCGTCCATCACGTGCAGCGTAAACACCGGCACCGGCCGCACGTTGTCGCCTCCGCAACGCACGTAGCTGTCCGGCATCGTCGCCTCGCAGGTCGCCTCGGCGCTGGCCTTGCCCACTTGCAGGAATGTGCCCTTGCGCGTCGACAGAAAGACAATCTCCCCATTCGGCAGGTACCGCGCATCGAAATCGTCATACCGCCCGCGCGTCAGCCGCCGATAGCCCGACCCGTCGATGTTCATCTCGTATATGTTGTAGAATGCATCTTCGGGCAGCCGCTCCTTGTCCACCTTCTCCATGTCGGCCACCTGCCGATAATAACGACAGTACGCAAACAGCACTCGCTTGCCGTCATACGAAATGTCCGGTCGAAGAAAATTCCCCTCAGGCCACTCCTCAGTCAAACATCGCACCCGCCGCTCTGCGCCCTTGAAGTCCTCCAGAACATAGATGCCGCCCCCCGGGCGAGACCACCACCCGTAGTACTGGTCCGACATGTGCGGAAACATCCCCGGTGCGCGCTTGACGAACAGAATCGAATCGAAATCCAGCAGCGGATTGGCAAACGCCATTTCACGCACCGCGGCCCTCGCCTCCAGGTAGAGCCCGCGCCGGTCCTGGTCGCCGGCTTCTGCACGGCGACCCGCCGCCTTCAGCCGCGCAACCGCACCGCTGACGTTCACGCCGTGCTCGGCAAGATCCGCCGCCAGCGCAAGCCCTGTCTCCACGGCCCACTCAATCGGATAATCCCCGCGCCGCACCACGTGATTCACCGACCACTGGCTCGTACTGCTCTGCGTGCACGGCCGGTTCAGTGCTATATTTGCCTCGCCGCCGCTTGCATAAACCTGGACCTCATCAAGATGCAGGTAATCCGCCCCCGGCAGTTGCACCCGAACATACCGCGCACGCACCCCATCCAGTGCCACCCGAAGAGGCTTGCCGTCGGCATGACCCAGAAAAACGCTGCCATTGTGCTGATAAACCTGCCGAAACGCCTTGCCGTCATCGCTGATTAACACGATAATCCGCGAATTCCGCGCAGCCAATTCCGTACGGTTGTAGAGCACCACCCGCCCCAACTCCACCGATTCGCCGAGATCCACCTGCCACCACGGATTGGCCTCGTGCAGTGTATGGAACCCCCACTTGCCGTTGATCACCCCATCCACACCGCCGGCTGCGTCGCTTTGTGGCGCAACAACACCCCCAACCGCCGCGCCGGGGCCCCGAAGCTCGATCTGACGGAGCCAATCCGCCTCAATCTGCCCCGCCAAATCGGCCCGGGACACTCCAAACAACTGCGCCGCCGCCAAGATGGCAACTAACCGCCTCACCATGCCGATCCTCCAAACGTGGCACGGGCATAATGCCCGCGGTTTCTCGTGGCTGCGGCAGCCTCTGTAGCGACGCAACCTGCCGGTCCCATGACCGCTGAACCACGATTCTATCGGATTCGACCGCGTAAATCCATCATAAAGCATAAGAGCAGTTTGTGGGTAAACCTCGACTTTTACTTAAAACATGGTAGACAAAACCGCTCAATTGGTGTATCCTGCACCCCTTGGTTGAGGTGGTGGAAGGATACACCCCAATCATTTATGCCGCCGCACGGAGGCAATCGGCACTATATAGCCGCCTCATGGGCGACGGCAACAGATTCGCAAACAATACTATTCTCTGGAGAAGAAGGAGTATGCAAATGCAGATCAGGCTCTCACATATCATACTATTTACCGCCGCGATCATCGCGTCTCAACTCGCTGGCTTCGCACAAGCCCAGCCGTTTGATGCACAGAACATCCCCCTGCCCGAACATCCTCGCCCTGATTTCTACCGCGCCGACTGGATCAATCTTAACGGCCCGTGGCAGTTCCGCTTCGACAAGGAGAATGTCGGCATCGACGAGTCTTGGTTTCAGGCCAAGACCGACTTCCCCGAAACCATAATGGTTCCGTTTCCCTGGGGTTCCAAACTCTCCGGTGTCGCCGACAAGGCGGATGTCGCATGGTACCGCCGATGGATCGTCGCGCCCCCATTCTGGCAGGCGGCTCGAGTCTACCTGGTCATCGGCGCAAGCGACTGGACGACCACCGCGTGGCTGGACGGCAAACTCCTTGGCGAATACCGCGGCGGCTACACGCCATTCGAGTTCGATCTCACGGATCACCTCACCCCCGGCCGACGCCAGAACCTCGTCATCCGCGTTGACGACACCCCGCACAAGTTCAAGCTCGAAGGCAAGCAGGGCTACGGGCAGGCCCGGGGCATCTGGCAAACCGTCTACCTCGAAGCCCGACCCGTATGCTCGTTCGAGATCATCCACTTCCTCCCCGACATAGACGAAGCCAAGGTAACGGTAAAGGCATCCTTCAATAAGCCGCTGCCCGACGCCGCCAAAATGCACCTTCGCTTTCGATCGAGCGATCTTGCCGGTCCGGAGCTGGACCAGCCCCTCAAGAAAGGCGCAAAAGACGTCCAGTTCGACCTGCGCATACCCAACCAGAGGCCCTGGACGCTGGAAGACCCGTTCCTCTATGAAGTCGACGCCGTCCTTACGACCGCCCAGGGCATAGACACCGTCAGCACCTATTTCGGCATGCGCAAAATAGGCGTCGGCAATCTGCCCGGCACGGACTATCCATACGTAACGCTCAACAATAAACCGATCTACCTGCAGATGAGCCTCGACCAGGCCTATCACCCCGACGGTTTTTACACGTGGCCCACAGACGCCTTTATGCGCGATGAAATTCTCCGCTCTCGTCGTCTCGGCCTCAACGCCCAGCGAATCCACGTCAAGATTGACCTGCCCCGCAAGCTCTACTGGGCCGACCGGCTCGGAATGCTCATCATGGCCGACGTTCCCAACAGTTGGGGGCAGCCCGACGAAGAAATGAAGGCAGAAACCGAAACCGCCCTGCGGGGCATGATCCGCCGCGACTTCAATCACCCCTCCATTTTCTCGTGGGTCATCTTCAACGAAACATGGGGCCTCAAAACACGCGACAAAGGCTACACCCCCGAAACACAGAAATGGGTCGTCCTCATGTACCACCTCGCCAAACAGCTCGACCCCACGCGACTCGTCGAAGACAACTCACCATGCAATAACGACCACGTCGCAACCGACCTCAACACCTGGCACGCATACCTGCCCGGCTACAAGTGGCGCGAACGGCTCAGCCAGATCACGCGCGACACATTCCCCGGCTCCGAGTGGAACTTCATCGGCGGTCGCGAACAGGGTCTCCAGCCCAACATCAACAGCGAGTGCGGAAACGTCTGGGGCTATGAAAACAGCACCGGCGACGTCGACTGGTCGTGGGACTACCATCGCATGATCAACGAATTCCGCTGCCACCCGAAGATCGCCGGCTGGCTCTATACTGAGCATCACGACGTCATCAATGAGTGGAACGGCTACTACCGGTTCGACCGCTCCGAGAAATTCACCGGCCTCGAAGAACTCCTCGACGGCATGAGTCTCCGTGACCTGCACAGCCCCTTCTACATCTCGACCGGCCAGGACATCAGCCGCGACGCCAAACCCGGCCAGACCCTCAAGGTCCCGCTGACCGCCTCCTTCATGACCGATGCACCGGTCGGTCCCGAGGTCGTCCTTCGCACCGTTCTCTACGGCTGGGACACCCTCGGCCGCCGCCAGTCATGGGATGCACAGGTCCGCCGCATCGCGTACGAGCCCTGGATGCAGAAGGAACTCGAACCGCTCGAAGTCAGGATGCCCGACAAGCCCGCACTCGCGGTGCTCGGCCTGGTCCTGACCGACAGCGCAGGCACAGTGCTGCACCGCAACGTCGCCGCATTCATTGTCGCAGACGGCGACCCGCCCGCGGATGAGACCATCAACCTCGGCCCCGAAAAAGTCCGCCTGATCCGATTCGCACCCTTTGCTTTCAACGAGGCGAAATGGTCCTTCAAGCACACTGCCGTCTTGGACGGCCTGAAGGTTAACGGCATGGGCTTCGGCTGGTTCGAGTACACTCTGCCCTGGCCAAAAGACCTCAAGCCCGAAAACGTCGCCGAAGCGACCATCCGCTTCGAGGCCTCCGCCAAGCAGATCTTCGGCAAGGACAGGGGCGCCGCCGCCCGGCAGGAAGGGGACTTCATGCTCGGCAAGGGGACCCATGACCCAAGCCTCAATCCCAACTCCTACCCCATGACCGACGAAACGAAATTCCCCTCGCATGTCCGCGTCCGCATCGGCGACACCGCCGTCGGCGTATTCGACCTCCCCGACGACCCCGCCGATCACCGCGGCATACTCTCGTGGCACAGCCAGCTCCAGGACGGCAAACTCAGGGAAGCGGGCTCATACGGCTGGCTCATCACCGCCCACATTCCGCCCGATGTCCTGCAAAAGGCCGCCAACGAGCGCACAATCAAAATAAGACTCGAATGCGACGACAGCCTCCCCCACGGACTCGCTCTCTACGGCCGAAATTTCGGACGCTACCCGCTCGACCCGACAATCGCATTCGTGCTCAAAGACTAAACGCAGCAGCGGCTGGGGCCCCGCCCGCGAGAAGTGGCGCGGGCGCCCCATTCTAATCAGGCACAGACCTCTCTCTATTGACGGCAGGTTCCTGACGCCGGACGTGGCTGTTCCGTGCCTGAAGACATGCCCTCACCGCCCCCTGTTACATTCCTGTGTCATTTCCTCGCCGCAGAATCAAAAAGCCCCCATTATCAGCACCTGCCTCTTGCCATCCGCCCAGCCGCTGCTACAATACAACTTTAGCAGCCCGGTGCACCGGGCCCTTCCTTTGGGGAGACAGAATCGCCGACCGCGGCCCAGCCCGATCGGCAAATGCATGGAGCCTTGATGTCGCAGACGCCTTGCCGGCATGCCTGCGGTTAACGGCCCAACACCGACCGAAAAAGCAGCCTGTGCGTCCGCCGGAACGACCGTAACAGGCGGCGCAGTCTACGAGAGTGAGGTTTATGATGAAGTTATTGAAGTTTTCTCTGTGTATGCTCTTGCTGTTGGCCGTCAATCTGTACGCCGATGGACAGGTCGATCTCGTCAAGGAAAACGCCGAACTCAAGCAGCGTCTCGGCAGGCTCGAGCAGGAACTCGCCGAACTCAGGGAAATCGTCCTTTCACAGCGAAAAGACGCCGCGCCGCCCGCCGAAACACCGATCGTCGCGCCTCCGTCACAGCAGCACCTCCCCGCCGCACCCGCCGACATGAAGCTCACAGACGACCAGGTCGACCGTATCGCCGAAATGGTCGAAAAACGCGAAAAGAAGGAAAAAGGCCCCTTTGCCGGCTTTGACTTCATACCCTACGGCTTCATAAAGCTCGACGCCTCCTACGACACCTCACAGATGAACAACGGCAACTTCGCCGCATGGGTCCTGTCCGAAGAGGGTAACCGAAACGACGATGAATTCAACATGACCGCCAAGGCCACCCGACTCGGCCTGCGCATCAACAGCCGCGAGAAATCCGACATCCTCGCAACCGGCCTGGTCGAAGTCGATTTCTTCGGCGACGACAACGGCGGCGAAAACAGACCCGGCATACTCGTCCGCCACGCCTACGCGAAACTCGAATGGCCCGAAGAACGATTCAGCATCCTTGCCGGCCAGTACTGGGACGTCATAAGCCCCCTCAATCCCAACGTCCTCAACTACACCGTCCAGTGGTTCGCCGGCAACATCGGCTACCGCCGCCCCCAGGTCCGCGCCACAAAGGTCTATGCACTCAGCGACACAGCCGACCTCAAGCTCGAAGCCGCCGTCACTCGCAACATTGGCGGTATCCCAAGGTCTATTGAGACTCCCGACACCGGCGCCGACTCCGGCATCCCGGCCTTCCAGGGTCGCGTCAGCTCCACATTCCCCTTCTTCGGACCGCAGCCCACAACCGTCGGTTTCTCGGGCCACTGGGGCAAGGAAGAACTCGACACCGTCTCCGGCGAAAAGCACTTCGACAGTTGGTCGCTCAACCTGGACATCACACAGCCCGTCAACGACTGGCTCGCAATTCAGGCCGAACTCTTCACCGGCGAAAACCTCGCCACCTACTTCGGCGGCATTGGCCAGGGCGTAAACGTCGCCCGCAAACGCGAGATCGCAAGCCGAGGCGGATGGGTCGCCGCACGCCTCACCCCATGGGACAAGTGGTCTTTCAATCTCGGCGTCAGCCTCGAAGACGTCGACGGCGACGACCTCGTCGGAATGGCCGCCGCCCGCGAATACAACCGCGCCGTTTTCGGAAACGTCATCTACTCCGTCAACAAAAGCACTGACGTGGGCTTCGAACTCTCACACTGGAGAACGGACTACAAAGGCCGACCCGACGCCGACAGCATCCGGGCCCAAACCTCGCTCATCTACAAATTCTAAACAAAGCGCACATCCGCAAAAGTCCCAACAGGAGACGTACAGGCTGCAATTACGTTCGCCTGATTGCACCGGCTGAGCCGATTGCCCCGCGCATAAACGATTGCTGGCGGAAGCCGCCCCAAACCCAGCCGAAAACACGTTATACCCTCACCGCTTTCGGCCGATCAACACCGTGCTAAACATCTATCAGGGGGCAATATCATGGCAGTAGCGACACGAACGGACGAAGACATAAAAAGGGACGTCGTTGACGAACTGTATTGGGACGACAGCGTCGATGCTTCCGAAGTGCAGGTCCAGGTCGACCGCGGCGAAGTTACGCTTACGGGGACGGTACCCGACTACGTTGCGTATCAGTCTGCCGAGGATGATGGATGGGCAATGCCCGGCGTCCGATATGTTAGAAACGATCTCATAGTCAAATTCCCGGCCGGCTTTGCCGTCCCGGCCGACTCACACATCAAGTCAAATATTGAAAACCTGTTGCGCTGGCAGCCAAACATCGATTCCACCGATATCCAGGTCTCGGTCGACAGGGGCTGGGTCACTCTCCAGGGCTCCGTCGATGCCTATTGGAAAAAAGTCCGCGCCGAAGACTTGGCGCTCGGGCTCAGCGGAGTCGCCGGCGTCAGCAACGAACTCGCCGTCGTTCCTTCAAAAGACGTCGAAGACATGGCCATCGCACAGGACATTCACGACGCCTTTATTCGCAACGCAAGCGTCTCGCCCGACCTCGTGGACATCCAGGTCGAAGACGGCAAGGTGATACTGTCGGGAAGTGTTCCGTCGTTGCAGGCGTTCAGCGCCGCCGAGAGAATCGCCCGCAAGACGCTCGGCGTGCGCAAAATCGACAACCGCCTTGTGATCCAGTAGGCCAGCCGCTCTGGGGCTACGGGTTCGGGGTGATGTCTAACTGTTCCAGCAGCGCCCGGACGAGTTCCATCGGCAGGCCGATAACATTGGTGAAGGAGCCTTCGATACGTTCGACGAACTGGTCGCCGGCTTCCTGTATTCCGTAGGCTCCGGCTTTGCCTTTCCAGTCTTCCATTCGAATGTGTTCGGTAATCTGCTCCTCGGTCAATTGACGCGGATAGACGAGCGTCGTTGCGGTTTCGGCGATTTCCGTCGAGTCGCCGATCCTCACGAGCGCGATTCCGGTGATGACCTGATGGGGCGCGCTGAAGAGCAGTCGTATTATGCGATCAGCATCGGCGGCATCTTCGGGTTTGCCGATGATCTCGCCATTGAAGTCAACGACGGTGTCCGCGCCGAGGACGAGGCGGTCGGGGTGTTTCCACGCGACGTCGCGGGCCTTGGCAAGTGCAAGCTGGCGGGCGTATGTGACGCAGTCCATTCCCTCGATGGCGTAGTTGGATTCATCGATGCACGACGGAACGACATCAAAGGCATAGCCGGCCTCACCGAGCAGTAGTCGGCGCCTGGGTGAGGCTGACGCGAGTATGAAGCTCTTGGCATGATAGATACTCATGAGTCCGGGGTCCGTTCAATATGGTCTGTGATTTTTCTGCAAAAGCCGAGGTATTCGGTTTCGATGTTTTCGATATCGCCGTCGATGTAGAAGGCAAAAAGCGCCGGCGACACAGTCCGGTTAAAGGCCGTAGTCAGCGGAATGTTGCGGTCGGCGGCGATGCGCTGCAATCGCGCATCGAGCGGCCAGTTGCCGCGGAGGCCGGCAAGCAGCAGGTTGTGGTAGCTCGCCAGACGCTTGCCGTAGTCGGCCTCGCGCAGAAAACGGACGAGTCCGTACGACTGGGCGTAAAAGTCCCTTGCCGCATGCGCATCGTGTATGACCCCGCCGGGATCCAGCGTGAGCAGTTCGGCCAGCGGGATCGGGCCGCGGTCAAGCGCCCCTTTCAGCGAGACGAGTCGCTCGGTGTTGCCGCGCGGCATGAACTCGAAAGCGCCATGATCGTAGCGGCTTGCCTCAAAAAGCGTGGCGATGCCCTCGTCCAGCCAGCTTGGAAGGCGGTAAGTGAAATGCTTGCCGTTGAACTGGTGCCACGCTTCGTGCCCGAGTGCGCCAAAGGTGCGCCGCCTGCCGATATTGTATGCGACGCACGCGCCGTTCAGGCAGTAGGCGCCCTTGGATATCTTCAGGTAGGTGTCTGCGTTCGGGGCCGCGAAGGTCTTCGTGAAATCGGCCCACTGCTGGCGATCTGCGAACAGATACACAACGAACGGTGTCAGCGTGTCGATGGGTTCGCCAAGCTGTTTCTGGCAGGCGTTGTACGCCGATTCCATGAAGGCCGGCAGTTGGCGCAGCATGAGCGTGTCTGCGAGCGTGGTATGGATGATGTAATGGGCGGTAGTAATGGTGATTCCGTCGGCGTAGCTGTTCTGCCACGGTTCGACCGCTCTTACGGCGGGAAGGTCCCCGAGGTGTCTGACAAGTGCCTGCGAAGCGGAGAATTCCACCGGCCGAACAACCTCCGGACTTTCACAACCGCCTGCAACAAGCAGGCACAGGGCGGTCAGGATGGCGGTGTATCGTGTCATTTTGCCACGCTGTTCATATATCCGTATAGTCGGCGTTAAAAGCCTCTGCCGTGAACAGGTATACGTCCGTATCAGGATCCTGCCACGCATTGGCAGGTAAGCCCGCCTTGTGAGTGCAGCAATACGACAGAAACTCTTCCTTCGTCCAGCCGGTTTCCTCGGCCACCTGCGGCAGAAAACACCCGGACTGGCAGCCTTTGGTGATATAGATGCCGTCCACGCCAGGACGCAGGCTCAGCGGATCGTTCGTTTTTTTCAGCGGCGAAAGAACGGAGATTTCGATGTTCAGCCGGGACAGTTCGCCCTCGGTTATCCGGTCGCCGCGGAATCGAGGGTCCTGCGTGGCGGCGGCGACCGCCATTTCAGAAACAAGACGGATCAGCGGCTTATCGGAGGTGAACAAGCCTATGCAGCCCCGGAGCCGCCCCGCATTCTTCAAGGTGACAAAGCAGCCCTGTTTCTGCATCAGGTCTCCATCGTCCGTCTGCGGAACCGGCTGCGGCTGCTTTGTTACAGCCGCCGAAACAGCGTCTCTGGCGGTCCTTAGCAGCGCCTTTTTCTGAAGCTCATTCATCTGTACCGGGCTCTTCTAATTGTGTACCAGTTTGATTGCGGCGAAGCCGCCGATAAGCAGCAGTACGAACAAGAGGCTCAGCCAGTTGAAGTATTTCTCTATGACCGGGCGCATTCGCTCGCCCTTCCAGCCGAACAGCCCGGCAACAAGAAAAAAACGCGCAGAACGGCTGATCGCCGAGGCGATCAGAAAGCCGGGGAAGTTGATGGCCGCCACGCCCGCCGAAATCGTGCATACCTTGTACGGCAGGGGAGTGAAGCCGCACGTAAAGACAATCCAGAAATCGTATTTATCATAGTAACGCTGGAAAGTCTCGAAATTTTCGGGCGTAAAACCCATCGAGCCCATGTGGGTGAACACCCACGTTTGAATCTGATCCCACAGAAAGGTTCCGATTCCGTAACCGAACGCGCCGCCGAGAACGGAAGCGATGGAGCAAGCCAGTGCGAAGCGGAACCACTTCTTGGGGGCGCCCAGCGTAAGCGGGGCGAGAAGTACGTCGGGTGGAACGGGAAAGAAGCTGGACTCGGCAAAACTCAGACCGAACAGCGCAGCAGGACCATGCCGCGTATCGGCGAAGTGGATCACCCAGTTGTACAAGTGTCGGTGGCAGTGCCACCAGGGGACGCGCGCCGCTTCGGGTTTGTTCATCGCACTCCTTTGGGGGAGACAGCGAGCATCAGATGCCTGAAATGAGCCTGTGCCCGCAATTGTTACCGAAATTTCTGATAGATATTAATAAGCATCGAGTGTAATGTCAACGTTTGTTATCAGCGTCAGACTGGAGTTCAAATGGCGAATGTGACACAATTCGAAACCGCTGGAGACGGTCTGCTTGTTCGTGCACCGGCCAAAATCAACCTGAGCCTCCTGGTCGCGGGCAAGAGGCCCGATGGATATCATAATATCGAGACCTTGATGGCCAAGGTGGATTACTGCGATGAGCTGCTGTTCGAGCCGCCAAACCGTGACGGCATAGAGCTTATATGCCAGGGCAGCCGCTGGGCCCCCGAAGGTGAGGCCAACCTCGTTTGGCGGGCGTGCAGGGCGCTGCTTGACGCCGCGCAATCCAAACAGGCCGTTCGTGTAACGTTGCGAAAGAACATACCCGCCGGCAGTGGTTTGGGCAGCGCAAGCAGTGATGCCGCCGCGGCGCTTCTGGGGCTCAACCGATTCGCGCGACTAAGAGTAAGTTCTCAGCATATCTACGACATTGCGTGCGGACTCGGCAGCGATGTCGCCTTCTTTCTCGGCGGTCCGTTGGCTTTTTGCACGGGACGCGGAGAGAAAATCGAGAGAATTGAGGATTTTTTTTCATTTCGCGCCGTGCTCGCTCTGCCGGCTGTAAATGTTTCCACAAAAAGGGTTTACGAGAATTACGTTCACAATCAGGTGTTATATGATGAGCTTAGTGAGAGAATTAATGCCCTCCTTAGTAAAAAGAGCGTTGATTCCATAGTCAATCTATGCGCAAATATGTTGCAGACAAGTTGCTTTGAACTGCATCCCGAACTGATGCGGCCCAAGCGAGCCCTTGAGGCGCAGTGCATGGGGCCCGTTTTGCTCAGCGGAAGTGGTTCGGCGATGTTCTGTATGGTCACGAGCGCTGATTTGGATCCTGGATGTTGTCAGTCGATGCTGCAAGACAGCTTCGGTTGTGAAAGTGTTGTAATCAACAGCAACAGATGGTAAGGATTTCACGAGGCGGACAAATGGAGATCAGCGAAGTCAGAGTCAAGATGGTAGCCAACAAGGACGACCGACTAAAGGCCTTCTGCTCGATGACCCTCGACAACAGTTTCGTGATCAGGGACATCAAGGTGATAGAAGGCGCCGGAGGACTTTTTGTCGCCATGCCCTCCCGCAAGATGAGTGATCATTGCGAAAAGTGCGGCAGCAAGAATCATCTGCGAGCCAAGTACTGCAACAGTTGCGGAGCATTGCTGCCGGAGAGTCGCGCAAGACAGGACGTCAAGGGCAGAACCAAACTTCACGCCGATATCGCGCATCCAATCAACGCCGCATGCCGCAAACGCATTCAGGAGGCTATCGTGGCGGCTTATGAATCGGAGATGCAGCGATCCAGGGAGCCCGGCTACAAGCCCATGGACCTGGACGATTACGATTACGAGGATTCGGTTGATTAAGCCCCTTGCAGTAATCGCAATGCGCCTGCACGGACAGCAGTCACACCGTTTGTGAGCCCGGAGGAGACACAGTCGCCGGCACTATAAAGCATGCCTTGCCGTTGTAAGGCAAGGTCGACCAGCCGCACTGCCGCTAATCGTCTGCAAGAAACTCTTCGAGGACCTTGTCCAGTGCCGCGTCAAGATTCGTGTTGACGTCGTAGTGTCCGTGATCGATCTGCCTCCTCAGGTGGTCAACCTTGTCGCGCCGAATCTCCGGCAGTGTGCTGATGAGTTTCAGCAACTGGCCCAATGGCGTTGCGCCGGCGTCGTCGTGCGCTTCATCGAGTGTCGCGTGTGCCAGCGGTTTGCGGAAGCGTTCGATGTTTGGCTTTTGCTGTTGATCGATCTTTTCGTAGTTGGACGTATTCATTTGCTCACCTGACGTCTTCAGCGTGGCAACCGATTCCTTCGGCTGCCGATCCGCCGGGTCGTGCGGACAACCCGCAGCGACCAGTGTTGTAAGACCTCGAGTCCTTATGAGGCGTTGATTATACCAGAGGCTGTTTTATCGGGCCACAACATATAGTGTGCCAACTCGCGGTGCACATGTCGCGGACGGCCTTTACAGTATTGATATCGTCCGCGGGCACGAAAGAACTTTAAAAATGGAGTAGCCTGCGTGTAAGTCCTTTCTCGGACTAATCTTGCGAGAAGTATGCCGGCAAGCCGCTAAGGCACTGCTGATAAGGCCTTTTCTGGAAGGCCTATTTTTACCGTCAGTTTAACACGCCGCTGTGGATTTGGAGAGGATGGGGAATACACAACATGTTGTGGGCAAAAGTTTTTTTTGGAGTTCTTTTGCACGCCCCCGCCAATACCCCCGCCCGGGCTTACACAACAATGGTGTCCTTCTCGTGGTGCGGTTCCTGGATATTGTACTGCTTGACCTTCGCGTAAAGGGTCGCACGCGTGATGCCCAGCAACGCCGCCGCTCGTGTCTTCTGCCAGCCCGCCTCCGCCAGCGCCTTGGCAACCAGCTCCTTCTCGGCTCGCTCCAAAGAAAAGTCCTTGATGGCTGTCAGCGGCGGCGAGGTCCGCACAGAGTGGAACTCATCCGGATTGATGATCAGATTCGCCAGCCCGATCTTGTCGCTTGCTTCCAGAAGGACCGCCCGTTCGATAACGTTCTTGAGTTCGCGAACGTTCCCTGGCCATTGATGCCGGGCCAGGTCCTCGGCCGCCAGTTTTGTCAGACCCTTGATCCTGCCCTTCTTCTCCGGACAAATCTCCGAGTTCTGAATGAAATACTGCGCCAGAAGAAGAATGTCTTCCCTTCGCGACTCGTGCCGCAGCGGGGCCAGATGAATCGGGCATATGGACAGACGGTAGTACAGGTCTCTTCTGAACTTGCCCTTTTCAACCTCCTCCAAAAGGTTCCGGTTGCTCGATGTGATGATCGTGGCTTTGCAGGCTATGTCTTTGATTCCGCCGACCTTGCGAAACGTCTTCTCCTGGAGCACACGCAGCAGCTTCGCCTGCAGATCAATCGGCATCTCACTGATCTCGTCGAGAAAGATGCTTCCCGATCCGGCAAGTTCCAGAAGCCCGGTCTTCTCACGTTCGGCGCTTGTAAACGAACCCTTAACGTGTCCGAACAATTCGCTTTCGAGAAGGTTGGCCGTAAGAGCCGCGCAGTTGACCGCCACGAATTTCGTGTCGGCCCCATGACGCAGTATGTGAACTGCGCGGGCGGCGAGTTCCTTGCCCGTCCCTGTCTCCCCGATTATCAGTACGGGGTTGCATGAGCTGTTCGCCACCAGCCGGATCATGCGCAGCGTTTTGGATGTCGCCCGACTCCTGCCCACGATGGACACGCACGACGGACACTCCTCGGCGAAGAAATGATTCTCACGCTGTTTCTCTCCAGCCCCGCCGCGGCGCATGCCCTCGACGATTTCAGCAAGGCGCGGATGATCGTCCTGACCCTTGATAATGTCGTGGACGCCGAGTTCGAGCAGCTCCTTCGCCTGGTCGCACGTCAGTTCATGACCAACGACGACGATGGGTGCTTTGCTGACTTCCTCGCAGCGGCTGAGAATATCGCAGAGTTCGTCAAAAGATGTGCGCGCCTCGATGAGGATCAGATCGGGTTCCGCCGAGTCCAGCACTTGCCACAGGTCCCGGCTGTCGTCGGCCGCGAACAACTGCTTCGAATAGGCGCGGGCCAGTTCATGCATTCGTTGTTCCTTCCCGACGACCAGAATCCGTTCCAACGCCATATTCACTTTCCCACTGAACTCCACAGGTGATTTTAGGACAAAAAGTGTATAGATGAGATTTTCGGCAGAAGCACAAGTAAACTTTAATTTTTTTATGGGACCTGTCTTGATCCTGAACCCGCCAACACTCGCCACATCAACGGCATTATCGGCGGAGTCTGTCCGGCGCAATCTCGACGCGATGTCTGCCCCGATTCTGTTCGGTTTTTGTGCGGGTCCAATGCGCCTTCATGCGGCGCAAACTTCCGGCGCGGGGAATAATTATCCATGTCTGTTCAATTCTCGCCGCATGCAGGAATTGATTTCACAATATCGCCGCCCGTCATAAGTTCCTGCTAATCATTGAGATATGCACCGCTGCCATCCGAACGTCCTCCGAGATGGCACGCCAATTGCAAAGATAGCGGCGAAGGCGGCTTGCATACGCTGCCTCACCGTAATGCGTTTGCTGATCGGAGCGGAAAATGGAAATAACTTCTGCATCCAAACAGACAATTGATTTTTTGAACCTCATGGTCGCTGAGCTGCGCAACCAGAATCCGCTGGAGCCTATGGATCACCAGCAGATGGCCGCACAGCTCGCGCAGTTCACGCAACTGCAGCTGACTGAGGAAACCAACCAGAAGATCGGTTCGATGAGCGAAGCGATGGACAGGCTCAACCTCAGTTTTCAGGGAGCTATGCTGGTCGCGGAGTTCGACTACGCCAAGTCGCTGCTCGGCAAGGATGTAACCTTTTACAGCGACGAGCATCAGCAGGCCGTCACCGGCAAGGTCAAGAAAGTCAATATCGATCTTGCCAACGGCAAGCCGATGCTGGAAGTCGCCGGAAAAGTAACTTATCCCGGCGGTCTCGTCAGCGATGAGCTTGTCTTCCCCGTCGAGGTCTATGCGGTTTCTGAAATCCTGATGTAACGAACATAGTCCCACAATTAGGAGAATCATAATGGGTTCGGCGTTATCAGCCGCGGTTACGGGCTTGAAGGCCCATCAGAGCATGCTTGACATTGCCGGCAACAACCTGGCCAACGTCAACACAGTCGGCTACAAGTCCAGCAGCATTACATTCGCGGAACTGCTCAGCCAGACCATAAAGAAGGCAAGCGGTCCCGGCACAAATCTCGGCGGCATCAACCCCCAGCAGGTGGGCAATGGCGTCGGTGTCGCCTCCATCATACGCAACATGACCCAGGGCAGCACCTTTTCAACGGGGCAGGACCTCGATGCCGCCATTGACGGCTCAGGGTACTTCGTGCTCAACAACGGACAGCAGAATGTCTACACCAGAATAGGTTCCTTCGCCGTCGACGCCAACAACACGCTCGTCGATCCCGCTACCGGCTACAGGGTCCAGCGAATCGGAAACTATGGCGAGGCCGAAGGCTTCCAGTCGGTCGGCGACAGCAGCATCCGCATACCATGGGACTCCGCAATGCCTGCAAACGCCACCGGCACTATTACCGTTAACGGCAACCTGCGGATCACTGCCGCCGCCAGCGACGCAAGGCCACAGACGATCACGGGAAACATGGCCTACACCACCGGCGGATCAGTTGCCAGCGCCAGCACGTATATCTCCGACCTCGACCAGTGGAGCACCACTCTGGCTGCCGGTGCCACCGGAACGATCAGAGTATCCGGAGTCAGGGAAGACGGCACCACTTTCTCCAATATGGACGTTACCTGGACCGGCGCAGCCGCCGGTTCAGGAGAAACCGTCCAGGATATCCTCGACCAGATTTCCTCGCTGTTCACTAATTCAACCGCCAGGCTGGACAGCAGTGGCAATATCGTCCTGCAAAGCGCCGACGGCTACAGTCTCGCCAACATCACCTCCATGACTTACGTGCCCGCCGCCGACGATTCGCTCTCGGTGCCGACGTTCTTCGACTGGAGCAGTGTCGGCGGCAACGACCGAAAGATTTTCAACATCACCGTCTACGATTCCTATGGTGCAGAACACGTACTCACCGGCGCGTTTGTCAAGACCGATACCGCCAACACCTGGGACCTCGTCGTACAGTCTGTTTCAGGCGAAACCGAGCCGGTATGGGGCGCCTACGATCCTAATGCCGGCAACTTCAACCGCAGGATTTCAGGCATCACTTTCAACGACGATGGCTCCTACGCCGGCCTGGCCAGCACCTCGGAAACCCTCACATTCGGCGTCCAATTCGCAAACAATCCCGGCGTAACGCAGACGATCACCGTAGACCTCGGCACGCCGGGCGAATTCTCCGGACTCACCCAGTTCGACGCAAACGAATCCAGCGCCGCGGCACTGACACAGGACGGCTACGCCGCCGGAACCCTTGCCAGCATCGCGATAGATGAATCCGGTATGATCACTGGCTCTTTCACGAACGACCAGCGCGTCAACATCGCTGCCCTGCAGATCGGAATGTTCCAGAATCCGGGCGCCCTTGAGGCGATCGGCAACGGTTACTTCTTGCCCACCGCCAACTCCGGTTCGGCCCTCGCCACGATGGCCGCCTCCGGCGGCGCCGGCTCCGTCAGAGGCCAGAGCCTGGAGGGATCAAATGTGGAGGTCGCAAGCGAGTTCGTCAACATGATGCAGGCACAAAACGGATTCCAGGCAAATGCCAGGACGATCAGGGTGGCAAACGATATCCTGAGGGAACTCACCAACCTGATCCGGTAAGGATTTTGATTAAGACATGATCTCGTCTTTCGTTACAAGTTTGGGTACTTTGCTTTCGCAGGGCCTGACCCCATACGAAAAGTATGAGGCCGTCCGCCGCCTCGGCGCTGGCGGCCAACCCGGCAATTCCATCCTGACCGATCGCTGGTTTGTCCTGCTTGCCGCTTCCATTGTGTTCATTCTTACCATTGTGCTGCTCGTCGTGCGCCGCGTTCGCATTGAGCACGAAAAAGCCCAGGCCATGACGAAATTCAATCACGAAGCCAACCGCAAGGGCCTCACCGCCGAAGAACGTGAGATACTCCTCGGCATAGCAAAAAAAGCCGGCCTCAAAAGAATCAACACCATTTTCAACCACTGGCCAGCATTTGACAAAGGCTCGGCAAAACTCATGCAGGAGGTCTTCTCCGCCGGCCAGAACATCGTGCAGCGCAAAAAGCTCAACATGACCGTAAACTCGGTAAAGGTCAAGCTCGGGTTTGGAAAGCCAGTACGCTCGCACGGCGTCGGCGGCGGAGTCGCCAAGGGACCCAACAGCCGAAGCATTCCCGAAGGCAGACAGGTCTCGATCGCGCCAACCCATCGCACAGGCGGCTCCCGAATCGATGCGGTAGTAGTAAAGAATACCGAATACGAGCTGCTTCTGCGCCCGGAAATCCCCGTCTTGAGCGTGCCCGGCGACATGTGGAACGTTCAATACCGGTTCGGATCGGCTGTATGGGAGTTCGATGCATTGACGCTCGTCTGCGGCATTGACGGCCTTGAGTTGAACCATACCGACAGCGTGCGATACGTCAACCGAAGGCGATTCCGACGTGCCGCTGTGGACAAGCCGGCGCTAATTGCCAAATTCCCGGTGATTCGGAAAGAAGCCGCGGCCGGTTTGAAAAAACCAGATTTCATCGAATGCCGCATCACTGAGATTTCCGGCCCAGGCCTCCGCGTCAGCACGCAATTGGAAGCCGGTTATGGCGACCGCGTCCTCATCATTTTCGAACTGGAAAACGGCCGACTCGTCGAGGACATCGCCGAAGTCCGAGGAAGCCGCGACACTGCCGTCGGCAGATCGATTGCCGTCGAACTGATAGGGCTCAATGAAGCAGGACTAAACGAACTGGTGCGGTTCAGCAGCCTCTCCGCCGCCGAAGACGCCGACAGCCGACAAGCCGAAGAAGAAGAACCCGAACCGCTGCATACCGCTTCGACGGCAGCAACGGAGAACGCGACATGATTAGGGGAATGGACCATATCGGTTCCAGCGTCAATGCTCTTACAAACGAGTACCATACGATTGCCCACAATATGGCCAATCTCAACACCGCCGGGTACAAGCGCAAGGTCAGTCTCTTCAGCCGTGAGTTGACCGAACGCATGGGACAGGTCGGCGACGACTCTCTCCCTCCTTCCCGTGTGAAGAGTAAAGCCGCTATCGACTTCTCTCAAGGCACGCTGACCCGAACCGACCGCTCCCTCGACCTGGCCATCGCCGGAAAGGGATTCTTCGTCATTGAGACCCCCGACGGACCCTTCTACACGCGCAACGGCATATTCCACGTCAATCCCCAGGGCCAGATCGTGGACATGTCCGGGCGACTCGTCGGCGGTGTCGACGCGCCGATTACCGTGCCGCCGAACGTCAGCGAACAGTCGATACAGATCGCCGAGGACGGGCGAGTGCACGCCGAAGGTGCCATGCTCGGTCAACTGAAGATTGTCGATTTCGGCGCCGACGAGCATAAACTCGTCAGCGTCGGTGAAAACTGCTTCGCCGCCGCACCCGATTTGCTGCCGCAGCCTTCCGAGACGCCGGTAGTCCGACAGGGCTACCAGGAAAATTCCAACGTGAAAATGATGAGCGAGCTGGTGGATCTCATCAGCGTGTCGCGCCTCTATGAAACAAATATGAATCTGCTGAGAAAGCGTTCGGAAAACAGCCGAACGATAATCGGCGTCGCCAACGGATAACCCGTTGAGGAGACTATAGGATGCTTAGAGCTTTTTCCACGGCCGCCACCGGCATGGATGCCCAGCAGACGATGGTGGATTCCATCGCCAACAATCTGGCCAACATCAACACCAATGGTTTCAAGCGGTCCAACGTAAACTTCCAGGACTTGCTCTACCTCAAGATCCGCGAGGCTGGACGAGAAGTCTCATCCGGCGTCACTGCCCCCGCCGGACTGGAGATCGGAAGCGGCGTCCGCATGGCCTCAACCAACAAGATTTTCACCGTCGGCGAGCTGCAAAGCACCGGCAACGACTTCGACCTCGCAATACAGGGCGACGGATTCTTCCAGGTAACAATGCCAAACGGCGATCTCCGCTACACCCGCGACGGAGCTTTCATGAAGGACGCCAACGGCCAGTTGGTTACCGCCGGCGGATACATCGTCAACCCCGGCATCACAATTCCGCAGGATGCAACCACGGTAGACGTCGCGCTCGACGGCACCGTCAATGTCGCCACAGCGTCGGGAAACCAGGTCGTCGGAACGATCGAAGTCTACCGTTTTCCAAACGCCGCCGGCTTGAGCTCCGAAGGCGACAACCTCCTTAGGGAGACCGAAGCCAGCGGCTCCGCCACCGCGGGCACGCCCGGTGAACAGGGATACGGAACAATACTCTCAAAGTACCTTGAAAAGTCGAACGTCCAAATGGTCAGCGAGCTGGTGAATCTCATCACCGCCCAGCGCGGCTATGAAATCAACTCGCGATGCATACGCGTCGGCGACAACATGCTCAGGGAACTCAACCAGCTCATACGCTAAGGTGAACCACCGATGATGAAAGCGATTAAACATGCTATTGTCGCCGCGGCGCTGGCCGCGGCCGTTGCCGGAAGCGCTGAGTCTCCGTCCCCGGTCCTGAGAATCTATCTGCCCAGAGATGCCGTAGTGCAGGGTGAAAGAATCGAATTGCAGGCGATTGGCGTCGTCCGCGGCCATGAAACCGCCGTGCGAACAGCCATGCCCGTCGCGGTCGGCAGGTTCTCCACCGCCGGTCAGCAGATGGTTATTGATCGCGAAACGATACTGGCTATGCTCGCTTCCGCCGGTATCGACGCCGCACAGGTGGCCATCAGCGGCGCAGATTCCGTTACGGTGCGCCGCGACGAAGACGTGATCGCCCCCGAACGCTTCATCGCCGTCGCCGAGACCTTTGCAAGGGAGCAGCTAAAGGACCAGCCAATAGAAAGCCTCGCCGCCATCACCCGGCCCAGGCCCTGGGTCGTGGCGAAGACCGCCGGCGAGGTGCGCCTCGTGCCCAAAACTCATCCATACAGCACCCCCTCGCGGCCGCGCGTCTGGATCGAGGTCGTCGCCGGCGATGACGTGCAGACCGCATATGAGATCGCCTTCAGCGTCACCTATAAACACAGCCGTATCCTCGCCGCCGCCGACATTGCCGAAGGCCAGGTCATCGACGCGAACAATGTCAGGGTCGAGACCCTCCATGCCTCCTATCCGCCGCCTCCTGAGACCCTTCAGCCCTACGGCATGGTCGCCAGAAGAGCCATCCCCAAAGACACCGTAATACGCCAGGCCATGATCGGCCCGGAAATCCCCCCCACAGTCATCAAACGCCGGCAGGTGGTCCTTGTCAAGTTCGAAACCCCGCTGCTGCTCGTCTCGTCGTTCGGCGAGGCTATGGACGACGGCCGAACCGGCGAACTCATCCGCGTCAGGGTCAACAGCGGCAAGGACGCCAAAATAATCGTCACCAGAATCCAGAACGACGGAACCGTCAGTCCCGCGATATGAAAGGAAAACACATGAACACTGCCACGCGTCTCGCCCAAACCATCCTCGTAATTCTCTGCATATCCGCGTTCATCCGCGCCGACTGCCGCGCCGGCTCCATCTACGCAAAACGAAGCCAGCACAGCAAACCCTTCTACAGCGACGACAAGGCCTACCGAGTCGGCGACGTGCTCACCATCATCATCGCCGAGGACCACAAAGTCGACAACAAGGTCAAACGAGACCTGGAGCGCGAAAGCAGCAGGTCCATAGAGTTCGGCGGCTCCGATATCATGGTCGAGCACATACTGCCCAGCGTCCCGACCGTCAAGCTCAAAACCGGCTCCAGCAAGTCGCTGGAAGGCAAGGCCGACTACAAGGATGAACGTTCTATCGAAGATCGAATAACCGTCATCGTCCAGGACATCCACCCTAACGGCAACCTCGTCGTGCTCGGCACGCGAATGCGCGAGATATCCGGCGACCGCCAGACGCTCCAGGTCAGCGGCATCGTCCGACCAAGCGACGTATCGTTCCTCAACACCGTGCGCAGCGAGCAGGTCGCCAACTTCAACCTTGTCGCCGTCAGCGACGGCGTCTCCGGCAACTACAACAACCCCGGCTGGCTCGGCAAACTGCTCGACAAGATTTGGCCGTTCTGACGCCGCTCTTGTAAACGGGAAAGAACCAAATGAAAATGCAGTATATCACGCTTGTGATTTGTGTCCTCTCCGCCGCGGCGAACGCCACCCGGATCAAGGACATCGTGGAAATACAGGGAATACGAGGCAACTCGCTCTCCGGCGTCGGCCTCGTCGTCGGCCTCAACGGCACCGGCGACAGCTCCAAAATCAGCGGCCAGGCCATCAGCAGCCTTGTGCGGCGCGAGGGCATCACCCTCTCCCCCGGAGACCTCGCCTCCGGCAGTGTCGCCCTCGTCTGGGTCACTGCCGAGCTTGGCCCCTGGGACCTCGAAGGAGCACTCATAGACGTAACTATGGGTACCCTCGGAGACGCAAAGAGCCTCCAGGGCGGAATGCTACTCGCCACCGAATTAAAGGGCTTCGACGGAGAAGTATACGCAGTCGCCCGGGTCTCTTCAATATCCACAATCTCATGGACGACCGAAGGCAGCACCGGCAGCAGGGTAACAAAAAACCACCCCACTGTGGGGCGCGTCCCGAGAGGAGCATACGTCGAAAAACGCGAGCTTGGCGAGTTCGTCGAGGAAATCGCCGGCCAGCGATATGTAACGCTGAAGCTGCTCAATCCCGACTTCACCACCGCCGAACGAATACGACGTGAAATCGACGCCCTGTACCCGCAGGCTGCATTCGCACAGAATCCCGGCACCGTCCGCGTCCGCATCCCCGAAACCGTCAGCCGCCTCAATGAGGTCGATTTCGTCGACCGTATAACCCGTATGGAAGTAGAGGTCGATGCCGCCGCCATCGTCGTAATAAACGAACGCACCGGAACTATCGTCATCGGAGGCAGCGTCGGCATTTCCGAAACCGCGATCGCACAGGGCAACCTCGTCGTCAAGATCAAAGAGCAGTCCTATGTCTCGCAGCCGACCGCCCCGTTCACCGACGGCGCTTCCACCGCCATCGTCCCCAGCACCGAACTGAGCGTCGAAGAAGACGAAGGCGCCCTCATCCGCGTGCCAAAGGTCGTTACCGTAACGGAACTTGCAAACGCCCTCAACGCCATCGGCGCAACGCCGCGAGACCTCGTGGCGATCTTCAACGCACTCCGCGTCGCCGGCGCGCTCCAGGCAAAAATCGAAATGATGTGACCGGCTTGCACAATACTTTGAAAGCATAAACTATGAATATCGCCGAAATATCGCTGGCCTGCCGTCCCGCCCCGCAACATACGCATGAGCCGGGAGCCGACGACGAAAACCGCAAGCAGGTCGCCAAGGGCTTCGAGGGAATGTTCGTGCGGCAGATCCTTGAACGAATGAAAGACACGATCGACGAGTTCGAGGCCGACGACGAGGAGCAGGATTCCTCCGCCGAGCAGATCAAGGGCCTCTTCTGGTCGCTGCTCGGCGACAACCTTGCCGAAAGCGGCGGATTCGGACTCTGGGAACACATATACGAATCGATGCCCGAAAACGCACGCGGTTCCGCACTCGATGAAAGGGCGTAACAATCATGGAATCGGACACGCTGAACGAATTCGTTTGCTTGCTGCTCGACGTGCTTGATGAAGACGCCGCCCACATCCGCCAGACACTCCGGCAGCTCAACGCCCTGCGCGCCGCGGTCATCAAACGCGACGACGCCGAACTAAAAAGCCTGCTCGAAGCAGTCGACGCCGAGACGCACCGCCGAAGAGACGCCGACTGCCGGCGCAAACGAATCTGCGACGCAATCGCCGAACTCACCGGCCGGCCCGCCGACACCGTCAGCCTCTCCCGCCTGTGCCAAATCGCCGGCGAGCCCCTTGCCGCCGAAATACGATCCCGACAGGACGAACTCAAAGAGCTCGTCCAGACCCTCAGAATGGAGCACACCTGCACGATGATCCTACTGCGGGAATGCAGCCGACTCAACGCCATGCTCCTTGACGGCATACTCGGTCGCGACCGACGAACGGTAACATACAACGCTCGAGGCAGCGAAACATGGCGACCCCGGAACGATATCGTGGACATGAGACTCTGAACCGAACACGCGGAAAGCGAACATGGGCAGTTACGACATAGGCATAAGCGGGCTAAGGGCGTCACAGACGGCCCTCGATGTCATCGGCAACAACATCGCCAACGCCGCCACCGAGGGCTTTCACCGCCAGGAAGTCGATCTGCGCCCCGCAAACGAAATCTACAAAGGCGGCATGCTGATCGGCAACGGCGTCGAGGTCGTGCGAATCCGCCGATATGTCGATCATCTCCTCGACGAGGAGATCATCCGCCAGCAATCCACGATCTCCCAGATCTCAAGAGAACTCGAAGCGCTCCAGACGATCGAGAGCACCTTCGCCGAGCTCGCCACCTCAGCCTTGAGTTCCGCAATGGACAGCTTCTTCAACGCAATGCACGACCTCTCCAGCCAACCCGAGGACACCAGCCTCCAGAGCATGACCATCGCCGGCGCCGAGGCCCTCACCTTCCAACTGCGAAACATGAGCGCAAACCTCTCCGCGCTTGATCAGCGAGTCTACACCGAAGCCGTCGAGACCGTCGAGGAGATCAACCTCCTCGCCGACCAGATCGCCACCATGAACCGCGAAATCCACGCCCTCACCGTCCGGGGAAACTCACCGAACAACCTCCTCGATCAGCGGGCCGGACTCATCACCAGACTCGGCGAACTCGTCGGAATCAAAGTCTACAACAAGGACGCCAACGTAGTCGACATAACCGTCGGCGACACTTCTCTGGTGCTCGGCAGCCATGTCACACCGCTCGAAGTGAGCCTCGTCGAGAACGACGGCGTCTACGACCTCGGCCTCTCCGCCGCCGGCGCTGGCAATTATACCGGCAATGTAAACGGCGGTGCCCTCGGCGGGCTCTTCAACCTGCGAAACAATATCATCCGAGGCGTCGACGCCAAACTGGACACCCTCGCAACCGCCATCATCACCCAGGTCAACCAGATTCACGTCCAGGGCGTAGGCAAAGCCGGATCCTTCACCAACCTGACCGGCTGGGTACTGCCCTCCGAGACGCTCAGCGCCTTCGATCCGCCGATCAGCAGCGGTACGCTCTACATCCGCATCACCGATCCCGACGGCGGCGTAACCCGCACCGGTTTTGACGTCGACCCCGATACTCATACCATGAGCGATATCACCGCCTGGCTCGGAAGCCTCACCGGGATTAACGCCGCCGGAACAACCATCAGCGGCGGCAAGTTCCATATCCAGGCCGAAGCCGGCTACAAATTCGATTTTCTCGGCGGCGTCCTCGAAGACATACCCGCCGCCGGACCCGACAATACCCTGGCCGGCTTCGCCGGCAGTGACCCGCCGATCGTCAAGGTGCATGGCACCTACACCGGCGCCGCCAACGAAGTATATACCTTCACCGTCAGGACCAGCCCGCCCGGCCAGACCGGCCTCTCCATAGGCAGCGGCACAATGGCACTGGAAGTGACCAACAGCGCCGGCGAAGTCGTCGCCACGCTTAATGTCGGCGCCGGTTACGAGCAGCCCCTGTTGCTCACCGTCGAAGAGGGAATAAAAATATCGCTGGCCGTAAACGGAACAAGTCCCGGATATCTCAACGACGGCGAGTTCTTCCGAGTCGAAGCCCTGGCAAACAGCGACGCCTCCGGACTCCTTGCCGCCGCGGGGATGAACACGTTCTTCAAAGGCGCCGGCGCAGCCTCCATCGATATCTGCGACGAAATCCGCAGCTCCGGAGGCCGAATCGCCACTCGCGGATCCGTCGCACGCACCGACAACGCCGTCGCACTGGCCATCGCAAGGCTCGGCGACGCCGCCTTCACCGAATTGGGCAACCTCACGCCAAAAGCATACTATCGCGCGCTGGCGACCGACATCGGCAACCAGATCGCAATAAGCGGCATCAAACTCGGCGACGCCGAAGGCGTCTGGCGAAATCTGCGCGACCAGAGGGATGCCGTCAGCGGAGTCGATCTGAACGAAGAAGCAACCAGAATGCTCGTTTACGAACGAATGTTCCAATCTATGGCCAAATTCCTGAACATGGTCTCGCGCACTCAGGATACCTTGATGACGATGATCTAACCATACCACGGCAACAGGAGTACGCATGAGCTATTCTCTGCAGGCGATATATACCAATGCAACGTGGGCGATGAGCACGCATTCTCAGGCGCTGGGACGCTTGCAGGAGCAGGCCGCCACCGGACAGGAAATCAACCGAATGTCCGACAATCCAACCTATGCCAGCCGTATCCTCGACCTCAAAGCCGATACCAGATCCAAAAGACAGTACATCGACGCACTGGACGAGGCAGTCAGCGTCCTGCAGTTGAGCTCCTCTGTTGTACAGTCCATCAGCGACGAGATCATAAGAGCCAGGGCCTCCCTCACGTCCGTAATGTCCGGCATCGCCAGCGAGGCCGGACGAAACACGCTGGCGACCGACATCAACAACGCACTTGAGCAGATCGTCTCGCTGGTCAACACGCGCCGGCTCGGATACGGACTCTTCGGCGGCGCAACCACCGAAACCGTCCCCTATACCGTCGAGCGAAACAGCGCAGGCGAAATCACCCGCGTAATCTACCAGGGCAGTGATGAGGAGCGGAAGATAGATGTCGCCCCGGGCGTCCAGATGTCCGCCGTACTTAACGGCGACAGCCTTTTCAAGCCCACCGGCGCCCGCCAGTACAGCTTCTTCGGTTCAACCGGCGCCGCCATGGGCGAAGGCACCTCCAGCGTGCGCGGAGATGTCATGCTGACAGTTGGCGGCGGCCCCGGAGCGTATACTCTCAGCATCGACGGCGGCCTCACTGCCGTAACCATGACGGGATCGACCCCTCCCGACGACAATCTGCCCGTCATTAACTCCCAGACCGGCGAAGTCATCTATGTCAATGCCGCCGCCATCACCGCCACCGGCATCGACCCTATTCGAGTCGAAGGCAGCTACGACATTTTCAATATCTTCATTAACATTCGCGACGTCCTGCGAAACAACAGCAACCTCTCCGAAAGCGTCATGAAGGACATGCTCACCGCCGCACTGGACAGCCTTGCCGCCGTCGATGAGAAGCTCGTCCAGAGCTTTCCCATCATAGGCGGACGAATCGGAACCATGACCAGCCTGCGCGAGAGCCTCAGCGACACAAAAGTTGGCGCCGAAGAGGAGATCGCACGCCTCCAGGATGCTGATATCACAAGGGTCGCCGTCGATCTGGCCCGACGCGAGCTGCTGTATTCGATGTCGCTTTCCGTCGCCGCCAAAATGTTCTCCCTCTCATTCATGGATTTCATTTCGTGATCAGCATTTGACCCAAACGAGCCGTAAATGAAAATGAACCTGTATGAAAAAGGACTCGATGCCGCCCGATGCGGCGACTGGCACGAGGCTTTGACCTGCCTCAGACGGCATCTGAACGACGCACCCGAAGACGCCCGCGCCTGGAACGATGCCGGAGTCGTCCTGTTCACCTTGGGACGCTTAAACGAAGCGATCGAATCTCTGGAACGCGCCAAAGACCTCGAATGTGAGCCCACCTGCGTTGACTACAACCTCTTCTGCGCCTGCATCGCCGCCAAAAAGCCGCAAGAAGCCCTGGATCGGTTTGAGGCGATGTTGAGCAGCGGCCTCGTAGACGAAGACAAGCTGCACGAGGCCGTTTCGATGCTCCTGCAGCACAGCGAACATGCCGCCGCCGCCGAACTGCTCGTCCGAGCCGGCAAATGGCTGCCCGGCCGACACCTGGACGACCTCTTGCAGCAGGTCCGGCTCAGACGCCCCAAAATCGCCTTCTTCTGCGGTGGTGACGGCGATACCTTCCTCAGGGACATCTGTGATTTCGTCCGCCAACGCTTCGACGTGAGAGTCTTCGACGGCGACCAGGTCCAGCAGGTCCGCCAACTCATGGAATGGAGCGATATCTCGTGGTTCGAATGGTGCACCAACCTCGCCGAGATTGGCTCCAAAATGCCCCGCCTTTGCCGAAACATCATCCGACTTCACCGGTATGAGGCCTACACCGACTGGCCGCAGCGCATCAACTGGGCAAACATCGATGCCCTTGTCACCGTCGGCAATCCCTGCGTCGATGAGCTCGTCAAACACCACATCGCAAAACCCCCCGCCCCCACGCGCCTCATGAACATTCCAAACGGTGTGAATCTCGACAAAGTACGATTCCTGCGCCGAAAACAAGGTAAGAACATTGCCTTCGTCGGCAACTTGCGCCTCGTCAAAAACCCCATGTTCGCTCTGCAGTGCATGAAGAATCTCTGCCAACTGGACCCCGCCTTCCGTCTCTTCATCGCCGGCCGGCCCCAGGACCTTGAAGTCCAGCAGTATATGCGCCACATGGTCGATCAGCTTGACTTGTCCGCAAACGTCTTCTTCGACGGCTGGCAGACCGACCTCCAGGCATGGCTCGCCGACAAGCACTACATACTCTCCACAAGCGTCATCGAAAGCCAGGGAATGGCCGTCCTCGAAGCTATGGCCGCCGGCCTCAAGCCCGTCGTGCACAACTTCCCCGGCGCCGACGGAATATACCCGCCCCAGGCGATTTTCAATACGCCCGACGATTTCTGCCGGATTGTCCTCTCTGGCGATTATGCACCCGCCGCATCCAGGGACTTCGTCAGGTGCCGCTATGCCCTCCCGGCGCAGCTTCAACGCATCGAACGCCTGTTCGATGATTTGCAGCAAAGACACCTTAATGCGCGAACGCCCCCTCCGACCGCCGACTCACCGCCTCGCCGTATAATTGACGATTGCCTCGTGAAGCGCTGAAGCCGCAAGGTTGGAGCAGTGATACTTGTGCGCCGGCAGCCCGCCGAGCGCTTCGGCAACCTTGTCGTCCGTCAGTTCAACTGCCTCATCAAGACTCCTGCCGATCGCGAGCTCTGTCATCATGCTGCAGCAGGCGATTGCCGCCGGGCAGCCGAAGACTTTGTACCTCACATCAGTCAAGCGACCGCCATCAATCTTGATCCAGACCCGGATCATATCACCGCACTCTTCAGAGCCGATCGTCCCCACACCGTCCGCGTCGACAATCTCACCCACGTTTCGCGGACTCGCAAAGTGAGCCAGCACCTTCTCCGTGTACTCCATGAGTGCTCCTCTTTTCTAATGGTCGCAGAGATTCGCACCGCTTTGCAGAGTCTTGTTCAGATACGAACGTACAAGCTCCTCAGGACTCTCCGCGGGCGCACCGACGACCACTTCGATTTGGTTCTGGGTAAACAACTGCTGCGCGCGCTGCCCCATGCCGCCGGCGATTATCACATTCACCCCCATACCGCCTAACCACCTGGGCAGTACCCCCGGTTCATGCGGCGGAGGCGTAACGTCCTGCCGACCCGCTATGCCCTCGGCCGCCTGGTCCGTGTCTACGATCGCAAACTGCTCGCAGTGTCCGAAATGCTGACTCAATTTACCCTCGAAAAGAGGAATAGCGATTCTCATTGTTCCATGCTCCTTATCATTGTTTTCTGTATTCTTCTGCTCCAGCCCCGAGACTAACACTTCAAATCCCTCCCGCAGCGCCAGCCATCCCGCGCTTTGTCGGGTGGTGCCTATATATGGTTTGCCCGAATCCGCCGCCCATACCATCTCCGGCTCTATGGGAACGCTGCCTATGTACGGAACCTCGAACTCATCCGCCAGACGCCTGCCGCCGCCGCCCGCGAATATGTCCGTCTTCCGGTTGCAGTGCCCGCACACAAATCCGTCCATGTTCTCGATGATCCCTAATACCGGCAGGTTCAAACGCCGGCAGAACGTCAGGCACTTGCGCACGTCGGCAATCGCCAGTTGATTCGGAGTCGTCACCACAACCGCGCCGTCCGCCCCCTTGAGCAGTCCAACTATCGACAGCGGCTCCTCGCCCGTACCCGGCGGACAATCCACGATCAGGTAATCAAGCTCCCCCCATGCCGCCTCCCCCACAAACTGCTGTATGAGCTGGTGCTTCATCGGACCGCGCCAGATGACCGCCTCGTTTTCGTCAGGTATCAGAAAACCCACGCTCATCACCTTCAGCGACTCACGATACCTCACCGGCTCAATACCATCAGGCCCGTTGATGAGTCGGCTCCCCTCGAGACCCAGCAGCTTCGGAACGCTCGGCCCATGAATATCCACGTCCAAAAGTCCCACCATCAGCCCCCGCATCGACAGCCATACCGCCAGGTTCGCCGCTATACTGCTCTTGCCGACGCCCCCTTTGCCGCTCACTACAAGGATCTTGTGCCGAATGTCGCTCGTGTTACGCCGCGCCTTTTCCTCTTCCGCGCGCATCTTCTCCTGATGTTCCGCATTAAAAGCCATCGTTTACCTTGCTCCATAATCTCTTTACGTCTTCTGCCGCTTCACCCGGCCCGTCGCCGCATTCGACAATCGAACACTGCCTCATCTGTGCCTTCGTAAAAGCGTCCGTGTATCGAATCCGACCCGCCACCGCAATCCCCCGTTCCTCCGCGTCCCGCTCGATCTCTTGCGCAATCTCCGCGTTCAGATCCGCCTTGTTGATGCACACCATCGCCCGAACCCGCAGGTGCGCCGCCAATTGCGCCACGCGACCCAGGTCATGCCGCCCCGAAAGCGTCGGCTCCGTCACGATCAAAACCGCATCCGCCCCCGTAATCGACGCGATCACCGGACACCCGATCCCCGGCGAACCGTCCACAATCAAAAGCTCCTTCCCCTGCTCTTCCGCAATCCGCCGCGCCTCCCTGCGAATCAAAGTCACCAGCTTGCCGCTGTTCTCCTCCGCAATGCCAAGCTCCGCGTGGACCATCGGCCCGAACCGCGTCTGCGAAATAAACCACCGCCCGTTCACGCAATCCTCGAACACAATCGCCCGCCGCGGACAGTACGCCGCGCACACCCCGCACCCCTCGCATGCAATCGCATCGATCTCGTAGGCCGCATCCGCCCCCTCCGTCCGCCTCACCGCCTCGAAACGGCACACATCCGCACACGTCCCGCACCCGTCGCACGCCGCCGGATTGATCCGAGCACGTTTGCCGCCCACGAAATCCTGCGTTTCCAAAACCCGCGGCCCCAACACCAGGTGCAAGTCCGCCGCATCAACGTCGCAGTCCGCCAACACCGCCTCACGCCCCAGCGCCGCAAACGCCGCCGTAATGCTCGTCTTGCCAGTACCGCCCTTACCGCTGATTACCACCAGTTCCTTCATCTATAAAATCCCCAGCGACCGTGCCGCCTCTTCAAAACACCCGCGATATTCCGGCAGCGCCTCAGCCGCCATCCGACCCGACGAATACGCCTCGGCAATCCTACGGTCATCCGCCAGTTCCATCAGCACCCCAATCCCTTCATCCCCACAGAACCGCTTCACCCCGTCGTCTCCCGACCCGCTCCGATTGATCACCACCGAAAACGCCTTGCCCAACCGCCGCACCATCGCAACGGCCAACTTCAAATCATGCAGCCCGAACGGCGTAGGCTCCGTCACTAATACCACATAATCCGCATCCCGCACCGTCTCCACCACCGGACACGTCGTCCCCGGAGGCGCATCCACAATCGCCGCCGCCCCGTCCTCGATCCTCCGCTTGACCTGCTTGATCAGCGCCGGCGTCCGAACGTCACCGATCTCCAGCCTGCCCTGCACAAACCGAACCCCTCGCCCGACACCTTCCTCCACCTGCCCGATCACCTTCGGCTTCTCCGTGATCGCCCCCACCGGACAAACCCGCACGCACCCGCCGCACGAATGACACAACTGCTCGAACACCAGCGCCGCCCCCTTCAGCGCCACGATCGCACTATACTGGCACATCCGCCCGCACGCGCCGCACCCCGTGCACCTCGCCGTATCCACCGCGGGCGTTGCCACCGTCGCCGCCTCTTTCCACACGATCTCCGGCCGCAAAAAAATATGCCCGTTCGGCTCCTCCACGTCGCAATCCACGTACTGCACGCGCTTGCCCGCCGCCGCGACAACAAAAGCAAGGTTCGTCGCAAACGTCGTCTTTCCCGTTCCGCCTTTACCGCTGGCGATCGCTATCCGCATGTTTCTTCCCGCACGTCCAAAACAGGGCAGGAGCGCACCGGCCCCTGCCCCACTCACAGTTTAACTCACTCCGTCTCGAGCTGACCGATCCGCTCCTTGACCTGGCTCAGGCTGTCCTGCAGGTACTCGGCCTCGCGCTTCAATACCTCCAGTTCCGACCCGGCCGCGGCCGCCGCGCCAGGCCCGAAAAAGCCCCGGCCTCGCCCAATACCCGGCACGCCCGTCGCGTAAAACCAGTTCCGCCGACCGCGCCCTCCGCCGCGACCTCGAAAGCCCGCTCCCGCGAAAAACCCGCGCCCGCCGCCCGGCTGCATAAACCCCGCCGTCGGATAGCCCGCGCAAAATCCGGCTGCTCTGCCTGTCATCGGTCCCGCTCCCATCGGACCTGTTCCATCTCCACGTGGCATAATTGCACCTCCTTTCAGGTTGAATAATTATGCTCTTGTCATTCGCGTTCCACACTTACTGCACGTCTTCTCACTGCACGGCTGCCCGACCGCATGTGCCTCCGCATGTCCGCAACTCGGACAAACGCACTGCCCGCCCGGCCCCGCTGCAAACGGTCCGCCCATCCGGCCCCGACCTCTGCCGCCGGCACCGCGACCCGCGCCGCGACCGCCGCCCCCGCCAACACCACCCGGTCCTGTTCCGTCGCCTCTGGGCATAATGCACCACCTTTCAACTCACTGGAATTTGTTCATTCGTTGTATGTTCGAGCAAAACACTTGTCCCCACAACACACCCAAGATGCTTCGCAACTACCGCACACTTCGCCCGCAAAATGAAAAAAATGTGCTTATCCGCCTCGCTCAGCGTCTCAAAATTCCCCTGCCCCTTCGCTATAATCAAATCCGCCCGCCCAAACCGCTCGCCAAACGCTTCGCTGCACGACTCCGGCAACGTCCCCGGAGCATCATCCCCGGTATCGATCACCTCCACGAGCCGCGGCAGACCCGCAAAAACCGCATCCTCCATCGTCGCGTCATTGATAATCGCCGACCCCTTCACTGCCACCGTAACCTTCTCCAACGGCAAAAGCTCGATCAGAAGCCGATCAAAAACAATCTCACCCGCATTGTCCGCCAGATACAGAATCTCATCTGCATCCCGCACCGCCGACTCAAAACGCCCAAGCACCTCCTCCCCAATCTCCGCCGCCAGGCACTCACCGATCGCCCGCTCCACGTCGCTTTCCCGCACACCCCCGTTCACCCCAAAGTCAATAATATTGCCCGCAATCGCCAGCCGAACCGCCGTCCCTAACGGCTCGCCCGACGCCTCGATCAGCCGCCGCATCTCCGGATAAAGCCTCAGTGCCGCCTCGTTGAAAGTCGACTTGATCGCCCGGTACGGATCCTCGATCCCCACCGTCTCTTGCACGATGTGGTGTATCTTCTGCCCCATCGCCGGCGGACTCTGGCTCATGTCCAGATCCTTCACCAGCGCAGCCACCTTCCGAAGCACCTCCGCCGCGACCGCCTCATCGTTACTTGCTAAGCGAGCCGCCTCCAGCGCCTGCCGAAAAAAACACGGAATGCAATCGATGCACGTCTTCACGTTGCCGTCCTCAAACCCAATGCCCTTCGACGTTAGCCTCCGACGCCTCCTGCAGCGCGCCCGACTTAAACAACTCCACCGCCTCCTGCACGCTCCCCGCCTCCGCCAGAAACACCTTCACACCGCCCGCCCTCAGCGTCCGAATCGCGTTCGGCCCCACGTTCCCCGTTATCACCGCCTCCGCCCCGAGGTTCACCACGTTCTGCGCCGTCTGAATCCCCGCCCCCTGCGCCGCATGATAATTCACCGAATTGTCGTGCCCCTCAAATACATTCGTCTCCGTATCCCCGCACACAAGCCACTTCGCCCGCCCGAACCGCAAATCCAGCGGACTTGACAACTCTCGCCCCTGTGCCGTCACCACTATCTTCATCGCTGTCCCCTTTCACTTCGAAATTCAAAATGCAAAAATCATTCCCCCTGTCCGCCGCGCCACCCGCGCCGACCCTGACAGCCTCTTCCCATCCCCCGTCCCATACCGCGATTCCCCATCCCCATCCGCTCCACCGGCCCACCCTCGATGCTTATCGCCTTGCCCTCCGTAAGAGCCTCCGCGATCTTCCTCCGCGCACTCGCGTAAACACGCGTCACCGTCGGCCGCGACACACCCATCCGCACCGCCGCCGCCTCCTGGTCAAGACCCTCATAGTCCAGCAGCCGTATCGCCTCGAACTCGTCAAGCCCAAGGCTCAGCCACTCCAGCGCGCTGGCCGGGATGCCCGCCGGTTTGTAAACCACCGACCCCGGCATACCCGCAATCGAACGTCTTTTACATGGCCTCGGCATATCGCAACCTACGAACGTTATGAACATATGTTCATAACTAACTTCGCCAAAAACCACGCCCAGGTCAAGAAGAAAAAAGAATAAAACTGCACTCACCCACGTCCTCTGCTCCAGTAGCAGCCGCAAACCCCATCTCAACACCCCAATCCCCGCCAATTCCACTCCGCCGTTCCTCCTCATCACAACCCTCCTCCCGCAAATACCGGATTAATCGCCCCTCCACCCTTGCACGAACTTGCGCGTTTTGTGCGAAAATTGCGCCCAAAAACCACACAGCCCAGACGTAAACCCCTATCCCGCAAAGAGTTAATTTTTTTTATTTTCCCCCTCCATAGCAAGATAGTGCAAGCGCATTTTGTGCGATCTGGACACCCTCAACCCCGAAAACCCCCAACCCCCAGCCACTCAAACCCCGCCTTAGCCGCTTCACCCTCCACCACGTCCATCTCGCCATGACGCTTATCTCGACCCCGTCATCCCGAGCACCTGACCCGGCTGTAACTGCAAGCATGCCAAACAAACTTGCCGACCCTGTGGCCATCTTGCGGACCACATAACCTGTCATTGCCAGGAGCGAAGCGACGAAGCAATCTCAACCCTCGCGCTCCCCTGTGTGTCCCGCGCCAACAGCTCAGTTTCTTAGAGCGAGCGAAGCGACGAAGCAATCTCAACCCTCGCGCTCCCCTGTGCGTCCCGCGCCAACAGCTCAGTTTCTTAAACCGAGCGAAGCGACGAAGCAATCTCAACCCACACAACACCACGTGCGTACTGCCCCAAAGCCGTGCAAACAGGTTCTCAGGAGCTTCTGCCCGCCCATGCCTGCTCCTTCTCACTCCTTACCCGCAGCCTTGCCCCAATCCAGTTGTCCCGCCTCATCCGCCCGAATAAGTACCATATCTCCGCCGGCAAATAACACTACGGCGCGCCCGCGGTGCCGCCTCACCTGCTCCGTACAACCGCTTCGTTCACCCCGCCTCCGCTTTTTTTTCCGGTTCGGGATAAATCTCACGCAGAATCGCATTCAGTTCCTGAAAGTTCCGCGTCCCGCTCAGCATGATCGCTTTGCCCTCTTTCGGCTGAAGCATGCCCGAAATCGCCTGGCGCTTGCCCCACGGAAAAACCACCTCCGCATAGTTGGCGATCTCCTCGTGCCGAAAAACACCCCCGTGCCGGAAAGGAAGCAAAAACTTAACCTCGATCTCCGACTCCGTCAGCACCACACTGCAGAGAGGCAGCAACTTGGTAACAAGCAGAAACAGGGCTGCACCCACCAGGATGCCCACCTCCAGCCTCACTACACTCTCCCGCCACAACACATAACCACCCGCAGCCGCAAGCCCGATCGCCCCCGCCCAAAGCCCGCCAAAATCATACCCAAATTGCCGACTATCCTCGATCATTTTGATACTCCATCAAAAGTCATGCGCGTCCTGCCCGTCAGTTTCACCCTGCACCCCCCAATTGCCGCCCGCTAAGGCACATACGGGATGGCCTGCGTAAACACCTTCCCCTTCGGCCACGCCAGATAGAAACTCTCCGTCACATATAGCCCACCCTCGATCGGATGCCTCACCCAAGGATCGCACAGTTCCACGTGCCCGTCGACAAAAACCGCATTCCCGCGCCCATAGTCTCTCTTCCCTGGTGTCGTACCGTGGAATGTTGCAATAGTATCGCCATGAGCGATCGGATCGCTCGGATGCCGCGCAAAGAAGCACGTATCGTTTAATGTCCACCGCGCCAGCCCCGGAATCAGCCACGGCGTCTCCTCCGTGAACACCAGCGTCCTCGCAGGCTCAACCACCTCCCATTCCTTCAAGACCCCGTAAGGCCCTCCAAGAGAACTGCTTCCTCCCAGAAAAAAATTCTGGCTGTAAGAATACTGCGGCTCAATCAATGCGTTCGCATGATGATGAAGCCTGCAATATGGCCCTGAAAAGAGCAGCACGTATTGCCGGAAAGTCTCGCAGATCATGATTTCCTGCGTCTGCATGTACGGCCACAACTGCCCCCCGTTCCCTTCAATTGTCGGACTAGCCCTCCGGTCATGCCATTGACACGGCCCCGCGATCCCGAGTTGCGTCAGCCGCGTCTGGTCGACGACGCACCTGAGCGGATCGCAGTACCTCTCCTCATTGTCCGCCAGGTACCCCGCCATCGCCGCATGATACTTCTTAAGGTTCACGCTGCACAACGCCCGCTTGGCGCCCTCGCGCCCCCGCACCAGCGGGCCCGAAACCGCCAGCAACGCCGCCGCCAGCACTACTGTCATCAAACCCGCATCCGCCGCCCGAATTGTCTTCCATCGTCCATCCATCTCTCGCTCCCCGGTAAATTGATTCAACCCCGACCCCACCCGCATCCCCGTCCCCTGCCAATCAACGTGCATAATCCGAGTCATGTCCTGCCCTCGCGCTACGCGCGCTATCCACCTTGACGCGATTCTCCATCTGTGGGCTCAGTCTCCTTGCCGGCACAATGCTACCAATCCGCTTGTTCCTGCAAAACAAATGGGAATAGAATCCGGATCTGGTTCGATTGTATAGGTGTGCGCATTTAGCTCAACAGCTATGGTACCAAAGCACGCAACGTTCTTACTCTTTCTCGCACTAGATGTATAATCTGCGTGCCGTGTTGATCTCGCTGGCTGTTGTATTACACGCGCAACATCCCGCACACGTTCTAAATCGCTACAACAATTTGCCGTCATTTGCGTGCACATGACGTTCACATGGTTGTCTCTTAATGCCACGAGTGCATCCATGGTCGGATGCCCATGGGCATTGCTTGTCCCAACGGAGATGATTGCATGTTGTGTATTCACGATATGACGGTATAACGTGTCGTGAGAAGCACGCTCATCTACGCCGCCATTTATATTCCCCCCATGATGAGGGACTGTCATAAAATCACATTTAAGAGGCGGCGATTTCAATCTACTTGCGATCTGCATCCAACCACTCAAAGTAACATCACCCGAGAACAATAGCCTGAATCTCCAAGCCTTGAGTAGAAGCACTGCGCTCGTCTGGTTCGCCTGGAGTGCATTCAGGTTATCCTGCATACTCGGATGGATTGCGCTTAACTCAAACGAGGTGTCTTCATAGATAATCGCGGGCCTACTTCCTTCAGTTTCCAGGCGTCGGGCCGGCGGCCATCTCTCGTTACGAGAATCACTGTTCAGCATTGCCAATGTTCGCAGATTCCTGTTCCCATCGTTTAGAAAACAGATACTCCGAACCGCACCGCTGTAAGCACAGAGTACCTGCGCAACGTTTCCATCATGGTCCTCATGATTGTGAGTGATTGCCAAGCACTCTATTGTCTGGACATGTTTTTCTTTAAGAAGAGTAACTGTTTCTCTGGATCCCCGGGGACCACAATCTATAACTACTGCTCTGTTCCCCTCCAACATGATGACATTGGACGAACCTTGCCCAACATCAAGAAACCAACATTCACAAGCCTTCGACAATTGCTTCCTTCCCCTCTATTTCAATTTGAATAGTCACTCCCAGCTTGTATGTTGAACTGGCCCTGTTGCCATCTCGTTCCAGATTCGTGCGACTTGCGCTTCAGTTGGTATTCTTACCGCAATCTTTCTAATAGACTTGATTTTAATTATTCTATTTGCCACCCGATCGCGCAAGACTACACATTCAACCCACTGACCGGGCCGACAGGCCATAAGCTCGCCTGGTACTTGTTCGACGTCTATTGTGTAATTAGTGCCATCGATCCATTTTATTCTGTGCGGTCGTCCTACTCTTCCATAACTAACACACCCTGTTTCGAAGAATTCTAAATGTTTCGTAAGCTTGTATGTGAGCAAGTCTATGGTGTTGGCTAATCTCTTCCAAGCTATACATTCGGCCTCATTCATCTCAAATGGCCGTTTAGTTAACAATCGTTGAAACTCCGTGTGGAGAGTGACCGCGAGTTCACTAAAGGCTTCTTCCTGACTCTCCGCTTGTGCGTGATACTCCGGCAGACTGTCTATCTCGCATTCCCAACCGCTCTCAGTTATCGCGAACCGCAGACTCTGCGGTCTGAGAAACTCATACACGCACTCCCCAATTCGGAACCCGCGAATAGATGTGTTGGTACTCAACTCCCTCTCAGGGTCATATTCCGGATAACGCACGAACTCTTGGTCGCCCGCTACTTCTTCGATACAACTGGAAAAGATAGGTTTAGTCATGTCCATCCTCCTCAGGTTCGAATAAATCAAGTCCCTTCGGAGTGAAAACCATTACGAATCTCTTCTTAATTTCTTGGTGCGCGAGATCCAGCCAGTCTCGCCCAAAATCAGGATATCCAATCACTTTCTCTGTTGGCCGCATCTGCCAATCCATCAGAAGCATTGAACAATTAGCATTCTCTTCTGTAGGGCGTACGCTTTTCACATTGAGATCAAGAATCGTCTCTTCGATCCCGGCGGGCAAATGAAGCCCGAGATTAAAGAGCATCATTTTGCCGAAACTGTCCGGATATTTTGGGGATACCTGCAAATACTTCTCCACGCTCTCTGCCGTACCCTCAGGGAATCTGATTAAATCTCGATAACTCAGGCCCACATGCCTTACGCCTTTTAGCCCTCGATACTTCAGGAATTTTGCCAGACTATCAAACGCTGCGTCTCGCATCTTCTCATATCCGTGCCATTCGTTTCTCACCTTAAGTTGATTGAAGACCAGTACATCGCGCCCGACCTGTAAGCATATATTCTTTCCCGCATTCCTCGCTCTTAATCGATCAAACTGCACTTCTGGAGCGAACTTCACATTTCCATCTCGATTCGCAAATCCCCCCCGCACTTCATATCTGATATCCTCAAACTTCTCGTCAAATGTGCCGTCCATCTCTTCGTAGACGAACTTCTTAGCCGCACTCATATCGAAAGCCCCTTCCGCATTCAAAGGTTCTTCCGACAGATCGAGAAAAAACTCAATCCACGCTTCTATCACCGGTGGCTTTCTTAACTTCACTTGCTTTCCTCGTTTCCTGCCATATCTTGTGCCCTCTGCCTCCTCAAGGTCCTTAATCGGCCGCTGAGGCACTCTCCCCACAATTATTCTACTTTACCCGAAGCTTTCTATGCAGTCAATATGCTCGTTATGCGACTTTCTCCCCCACACCTGCCCTTGAGTAGCCAAAAAAGCCCTTATACCCCACTGACTCCACAATCCACCACGCCCCAGGCCATTATTCTCCTTCACTCCCACCTTTCCCTCCCTCCTTGACCCAACGCCCCAAATAAACTATAATCCCCCCGGAATAAAACCCCAAAAAACGGAGCCCCGTGATGAAAAGCCTATCTCTCCCGTCCATCCTCCTCGCCGTCTGCGCAGCCGCCCTCGCCGCCGGCGTCCCCTTCGACGCCCACTTCGAAGACGCCGCCCTCCGCATCGACTACTTCCACACCGGCCACCGCACCAGCGAAACCGTCTCCCTCGACCAGCTCTACCGCATCCCCACCTGGCCGGCCCACCCCGACAAGCTTATCGACGACCTCAACTACGGCCCATACCAAGCCAAAGTCTACGACGTCGCAACCAACACCCTCATCTTCTCCCGCGGCTTCAGCAGCATCTTCGCCGAATACAAAACCACCGCCCCCGCCCGCGAAGGCATCGCCCAAACATACCACGCCACCGTCCTCATCCCATTCCCCCGCAAACCCGTCCTCCTCGTCCTCGAAGCCCGCGACCGCCAGAACATCCTCGCCCCTATCTACCGCACAAACATCGACCCCGCCGACATCAACATAATCAAAGAATCCCCCGACCCCCGCGACCGCATCCACACCATCGCCCATGCCGGCCCGCCCCGCGACTGTGTCGACATAGTCTTCGTCGCCGAAGGCTACACCGAACCCGAATACGACAAGTTCACCGCCGACGCCGAACGCTTCGCCAAAGTCCTCCTCGACGCCGAGCCCTTCAAAACCCACAGCGAAAAAATCAACATCAGCGCAGTCTTCCGCGCCTCCGCCGAGTCAGGCGTCGACGAACCCGACAACGGCATCTTCCGCAACACCGCCCTGAGCTCCGCCTACAACGCACTCAACCTCGAACGCTACCTGCTCGTCGACGACAACAAGACCCTCCGCGACGTCGCCTGCCAGGTTCCCCACGACACCGTCGTCGTCATCGCCAACAGCCCCCGCTACGGCGGCGGCGGAATCTACAACGACTACGCAATCTTCACCGCCGACCACCGCACCAGCGAGAACATCTTCCTCCACGAGTTCGGCCACTCATTCGCCAACCTCGCCGACGAATACTTCTCCGCCGATGTCGCCTATGAAGAGTTCTTCGCCCCAGGAGTCGAACCGCTTGAACCGAATATAACGGCTCTGTTGGACCCCGATAACGTCAAATGGAAAAACCTCCTCTCCCCCGACATCCCGATTCCCACCCCTTGGGGTCAGGAAGAGCTCAAATCCCTCCGCGCACAAAGACACGCCATCCACAACGAAATAAATGAAAAAATAGCCCGCCTCGAAAACAAAAAATCGAAAAACGAAGAAAAAATACAGCTCCTGCGCAACAAATTGACCGCCAAAATCACACAAATTGAAGAAAATATAGAAGAAATCACCCGCCGCAACAACCAAATGGGGGGCAAAACAGGCGTTTTCGAGGGCGCCGGCTACACCGCAAAGGGTCTTTACCGCCCAACCCTCCACACCGATTTCACCACAGGCCTCCAGTACCACCAGGTAGCCCGCCACGCCATCCAGAAACTCATAAACCACTACGCCCCCGAATCGCCCGATCACATCCCGCATTAGCCATAGCAGCATGTTGACACTCTAAGAGCCTCTCCCTTATAGTGTTGCGCGCCGTGCGACCACGGGCAGCTATGTACAAGGCGGGGCCTGCGCCAACTAATCAGTCAGGAGCACAATGAAAAAGCGCATACAGCCGACCTGCCGATACGGCTCCGGCGGACACCATACAATGGCGTTTTTGGCGGCATGGACCGTCATTCTGGGGGCATCGCTGGGCTGGAATCTCTACAGGGTCAAACAGGATTTCCAGCAGCGCGCCCTGATGGAGGCGTGGGGGTCGTCCGAGAAGGACCTCCTCATTCAGCACTGGATCGCTGCGCAGGGCGGGGTTTATGCGCCGGTTTCCGAAGAGATAAACCCGAATATTTACTTGTCTCATATCGCAGACAGGGACACTGTGACCGCCTCGGGACGGGCCCTGACACTGATGAATGCGGCGTATGTTATGCGGCAGTTGTACGAGTCCGGTCGAAGAAAGGGGTTGGTTTACGGGCATTTCACAAGCCTTGATCCAATTCGTGCGGGCAATGCGCCGGATGCCTGGGAGAGGGAGGCTTTGAAGGCCTTCGAGAATGGGGCCAGGGACTACAGTTCGATTGAAATGCTGGATGGTCAGCCGTTTATGCGGCTTATGCGGCCGATGATCGTGGATGAGTCGTGCCTGAAGTGTCATGCTCATCAGGGGTACAAATTGGGTGACGTGCGGGGGGGATTCAGTGTTTCGGTGCCCATGCGTCGCTACATGGCGGAGGCTTCGGAAATGATGATGCCGCTGTCATTGGGGCATGGCGTCATTTGGATTCTCGGCATGGGGGGCATTCTTGGGGCTACGCGAAACACGCGGAATTATTTTCTCAGAATCAACCAGGAAGTTGTAGAGCGAAATGCGAGCGAGCGGCAGCGTGAGCGGCTGCTGAAGGAGCTGGAGGCCAAGAACGAGGAACTTCAAAGCATTGTGTATGCGGCGTCGCATGACTTGAAATCTCCGCTGGTGAATATCGAGGGCTTCAGCGGGGAGTTGGTGGGCGCGTTTAAAGAACTGGAATCGATATTGCGGCGTGAGGATTTGACCGCGGAAACGCAGAAGCAACTTGCAGGACTGCTGGAGGAGGATATTCCCGACGCTATCAAGTTCATCCGTGCAGGTACAGCGAAGATGCAGGTTCTTTTGAAAGGGCTGCTTGAAGTTTCGCGGGTGGGTACGGCGGTGTTCAGAATGGATACGGTCGATATGAACTCGTTGATGGCGAGAATTGCGGCGGGCATACAATATCAGATCGCTCGGAGCGGCGCAGACCTTACAGTCGGTGACTTGCCGGCCTGCCGCGGCGACAGCGATCAGTTGAGCCGTGTTTTCACCAATCTGCTGACTAACGCGATCAAGTACCTGGATCCTGCGAGACATGGTGTGATCGCCATCACCGGAAGACTGCATGAGGACCGGGTTGTCTATTGCGTGGAAGACAATGGTCGGGGGATTGCACGCGAGCACCAGCAGAAGATTTTCGAGATATTTCACAGGCTCGAGCCCGGCAGCAGCGAGGGGGAGGGGCTTGGTTTGACTATTGCTCGGCGTATTCTGGATCGGCACGAAGGCAGAATCTGGGTTGAATCGGAGCCAGGCAAAGGCAGCCGGTTTGTTGTTTCGCTGCCCAGGGGTTAGTGCCGGTTTTGCGGCGGCTGTTAATAATGCATTAGAGTTTCATGGAAGGAAAGGAGATGGTATGCTGGTTGTACATGTTTTTGTTCGCGTTAAGGCGGACTGTGTTGAGGCGTTTAAGGCGGCTTCAGTCGAGAACGCCCGCAACAGCGTTCAGGAGCCGGGTATTGCGCGGTTTGATGTGATTCAGCAGTCGGACGACCCTACGCGATTTGTCTTGGTGGAGGTCTATCGCACGGAGGATGATCCGGCGAGGCACAAAGAAACGGCACACTATGCGAAGTGGCGCGACACGGTTGCAGATATGATGGCTGAGCCGCGGTCGGCGATCAAGTATCAGAACATCTGGCCCGGCGAAGAGGGTTGGGATACGGCGGCGTCATAGAGTGGGGCGGGGGAGTCGAGCTGATGAAGTTTGAATTTGCGACGGCGGGGCAAATCATTTTCGGGTGCGGCGCTTCGTGTGAACTGGCAGCGCACGTGCGGTCGTTTGGATCGCGGGCTTTTGTGGTTACGGGGTCTAAAGCGGAGCGCCACAGCGTTGTGCCGGATTCATTGGGGGCGATTGCCGCCGAGCGGTATTCGGTGTCTGGTGAGCCTTCGGTAGAAGTATTGGCTGAGGCGGTTGACAATGCGAGGTCGGCGGGCTGCAATGTGGTTGTGGGCATCGGCGGCGGCAGCGTGATCGACACGGCAAAGGCAGTGGCGGCGCTCCTGACAAACCGTGGTTCGGTTATGGAGTACCTGGAGGTTGTGGGGGACGGCAGGCCTCTGAAGGCGACAGCAGCGCCTTGCATTGCCGTGCCGACGACGGCGGGGACGGGCTCAGAGGTGACCCGCAATGCGGTATTATCCGTTCCGAACAGGCAAGTGAAGGTCAGCATGCGGAGTGTGAGCATGCTGCCGCGGTTGGCGGTCATCGATCCTGATCTGACTCGATCGATGCCGCCGGAACTAACGGCATCGACGGGGATGGACGCACTGACGCAGTTGATCGAGCCGTACGTGTCGTGCCGGGCGAACCCGCTGACGGACGGCATATGTGTGGAGGGCATGATGCGGGCGGCGAGGTCTCTGCGGAGGGCATGCGCAAACGGCGACGACATGAGCGCACGCGAAGATATGGCGGCGGCGAGCCTGTTCGGGGGGCTTGCGCTGGCTAATGCGGGGCTGGGTGCGGTTCATGGTTTTGCAGGTGTATTGGGCGGGATGACGGGCGCGCCGCACGGCGCTATTTGCGGGCGTCTGCTTGCACAGGTGATGCGGGCGAATGTCCGGGCATTGCGGGGGCGCGATCCGCAGAACTCAGTTCTGGGACGATATGATCGTATCGGGCATATCCTTACGGGCAACCCGGCGGCGACGGCAGATGATGGGGCGGACTGGGTCGAGCTGTTGGCGTCGGACCTGGCGATTGCGCACTTGGCGTCGTTTGGCGTTACGCGCGACCTTGTCGGCGAAGCAGTGGAAAAGGCGCGTCAGGCCAGCAGCATGAAGGCCAATCCGATCACACTGACTTCCGAGGAATTGACCGAGATTCTTGCCGACAGTCTGTAGCAGTCGATCGGCCGATCCGTGCAGGATATGAGGACGAGGCCGGCGGATTTGTATTGCAACCTGGAACCCTACGGCAGGTGTCATGATTTAAAGCTATTTGTTTCAAGCACTTACGTTCTGACAACTATGCGGCATATCAAACCATGCCGTTTTGAATAAATGCTTGACAGGTTGGATTTCGATTCATAAAGTAATGGGCCGCTCACAGTATGCGCGGCGTGTACAAAGTACAACGTGTAAGTGTCTGTAAACTAAGGCAAAAGGAGAGTTCGATGGCAACAAAGGTTGCAATTAATGGTTTCGGTCGAATCGGCAGGGCGGTGGCGCGGATTCTGCTTCAACGCAAGGGTGATCTGGATCTGGTAGCGATCAATGACCTGGCGGATGCCAAGAGCCTGGCGCACCTTTTCAAGTACGACACTGTAATGGGCAAGTGGAAGGGCACAGTTGAGGCGAAAGACGATGCGCTGGTGATCGACGGCAAGGTTATCAAAGTTGTAGCGGTGAAGAGCCCGGCGGAACTTCCCTGGAAGGACATGGGCGTGAAGATCGTCGTCGAGTCGACGGGTATTTTCCGGGCCAAGGAATCGCCAAAGGGCGGTTACGGCGATCACGTGAAGGCCGGAGCTTCCAAGGTGGTGCTTACGGTGCCGGCGAAGGACGATATCGAAGCGACTGTTGTATTGGGCGTCAACGACGAAGCGATCACTGCCAAGACACAGTTCGTGTCGAATGCAAGCTGCACGACGAACTGTCTTGCACCATTGACGAAGGCGCTCAACGATGCATTTGGGGTCGAAAAGGGTTTGATGGTTACGGTGCATGGCTATACTAACGACCAGCGCGTCGCGGATATGATTCACAGTGATTTGCGTCGTGCACGTGCGGCCGCCCAGAACATCATCCCGACGACTACCGGCGCGGCGAAGGCGGTGGGCAAGGTTATTCCGGCGCTTGCCGGCAAGCTTGACGGCTATGCGCTTCGCGTTCCGGTTATCGACGGCAGTTGCGTGGACCTTGTTGCGGACCTGAAGAAGGAAGTGACGAAGGACGAGGTCAACGCGGCCGTGAAGGCGGCTGCCGAAGGGCCGCTGAAGGGCATTTTGGAATACTGCGACGAGCCGATCGTGAGCAGCGATATCATCGGCAATCCGGCATCGAGCATATTCGATTCGCTGTGCACGATGGTAATGGGCAAGACCGTGAAGGTTGTGAGCTGGTACGACAACGAGTGGGGTTATTCGACTCGTACAGTTGACATCATGGAAAAGCTTGCAAAGATGTAATTGAGGAACCTGGGCCGGGCCTGTTCACTGGAGCAGGCCCGGTCTTTGAACTTTTTGGGGAAGGATATAAGGATGGCCAAGAAAACCGTTGCTGACATCGACGTCAAGGGCAAACGCGTTTTGATGCGCGTCGATTTCAACGTTCCGTTAGACGACAAGGGGCGGATTACCAATGACGACCGGATCAGGAAGGCTATGCCAACGATTCGCCATATACTGGATAACGGCGGCTCACTGATCCTGATGAGCCATCTTGGGCGTCCGAAGGGCGAGCCGGATGCGAAGTATTCGCTGAAGCCGGTTGCCGAGCGGCTGTCGGAGCTTCTGGGTAGTCAGGTGGTATTTGCCGCAGACTGCGTAGGCAAGGACGTGCAGGCCAAGGCGAGCGTTTTGAGTGCGGGCGACGTGATGCTGCTTGAGAACCTGCGTTTCCACAAAGAGGAGACGATCAAGGACAAGGCCGCCAAAGAAGATGCCCAGCTTCGCAAGGCAAAAGACGATTTTGCCAGGGAGCTTGCCGAATTGGCGGACGCCTACGTGGACGATGCCTTCGGTACGGCGCATCGTGATAACGCCTCGATGTACACTGTTCCGGTGATGATGGAGGGCAAGCCGCGGGTCAGCGGTTTTCTAATTGAAAAGGAGTTGAAGTTTCTGGGAGAGACTGTTGAGAACCCGGAGCGTCCGTTCGTGGCGATCCTGGGCGGGGCGAAGGTTAGCGACAAGATTGGTGTGATCGAGAACCTGATTCGCAAGGTAGACTGCATCCTGATCGGCGGGGCGATGGCTTATACATTTTTCAAGGCACAGGGCAAGACCGTCGGGAACAGCCTATGTGAGGACGACTTCGTGGACAAGGCCCAGGACCTTATGGAGCAGGCCAAGGACATCGGCTGCGATATCGTGCTTCCTGTTGATACTGTGGTGGCGCGGGAGTTTAAGGCCAACGCCGAGCACAAGGTTGTGACGGGCGATATAGAGGACGGCTGGGAGGGTCTGGACATCGGGCCGCAGTCGCGGAAGCTTTTCGCTGAGAAACTGGAGAACGCAAAAACAATCGTCTGGAATGGTCCCATGGGCGTTTTTGAGCTCGATCCGTTCGACGAAGGCACTCGGGCGGTTGCACAGGCGGTTGCGGCGGCGACAGGGCGGGGGGCACGCAGCGTGATCGGAGGCGGTGACAGCGCAAGCGCGATCCAGCAGATGGGACTCGAGAGCGAGGTTAGCCATATTTCGACAGGCGGAGGGGCGAGTCTGGAGTTCCTTGAAGGCAAGCAGTTCAAATGCCTGACGATCCTGGACGAAAAGTGATCACTGCCAACGGAAGAACGGATGTCTGAGCTACGTTTGCCAAGGCCTGGTACGATTGAGATTGCGCCATCTATTTTGAGCGCGGATTTTGCGAATCTGTGTTCCGAGATTGCGGAGGTTGCGGCGGCAGGGATCGAGATTCTACATCTGGATGTGATGGATGGGCATTTCGTACCGAATATAACCATCGGTCCGCCGGTAGTTGCGAAACTGCGGAAGTGCTGCGGACTGGTGTTCGATACCCACCTCATGATCACTGATCCGCGGACATATGCACCGCGATTTGTCGAGGCCGGGTCGAATCATATCACTTTTCATGTCGAGACCGTTGACGATGCGGCGGATATGATCAAGTATCTTCACGATCTGGGCGCAACGGCGGGGGTCAGCGTTAATCCGGAGACGCCATTAGAGACAATTGAGACTGTTGCGCCTCTTTGCGATATGGTATTGGTGATGACGGTGCATCCGGGTTTTGGCGGGCAGGAGTTTATAGATACGGCTGCCCGTAAATGCATTCGATTGCGCGAGATTGTTGGGCCGGACGTGCGTATTGAGGTCGATGGGGGCATCAATCCCGAGACTATGGCGTCGGTTGTCCGATATGGAGCGGACACTATTGTGGCGGGAAATGCGATTTTCGGGGAGAAGGACCGGGCGGCGGCAATTCAGTCGCTTCGGGCGGGGTTCGGGGGTTAGGGACTGGCATTCCCCATGGGGAGTGCTTATAATGACATCTGACAGGACTATTGGTCCGGCAGGTGATGGGTATCAGGGTTCTTGATGGGATCAAAATCCAAATCATCGTGGGATGGGTTCAGCTTGAGGCCGCGGCGGGAGATGCCGGAAGGGCTCTGGTTGGCGTGTCCATCGTGTGAGCATATGCTCTTCCGCAAAACGGTTGAGGAAAACCTTAATATTTGTCCTGAATGTGGTCATCATTTTCGGGTGAGCGGATCGGCGCGGGTCAGGCAGCTTGTTGATGAGGGATCTTTCGAGGAGATGGCGGCGGACTTGATTTCATCGGATCCGCTGGGATTCGAGAGCCTGGGCAACAAGTATGCGGATCGGATAAGGGGCGCCGGCAAGGGCGGCGGGCAGGCGAACGGCGCCAGCGAAGCGATCCTTGTGGGAAAGGCTTTTATTCGCGGGCGCGGCCTGATGCTGGCGGTGATGAATTTCGACTTTCTGGGCGGGTCAATGGGCATGGTCGTGGGGGAGAAGTTCTGTATGGCGGTGGATCGTGCGATTGCCGAGTCGCTTCCGCTGGTAGTGGTCAGCGCTTCGGGGGGGGCGCGTATGCATGAAGGGGTGGTTTCCTTAGGGCAGATGGCCAAGACCAGCGCGGCGCTTGCCAAGTTAGATGAGGCGGGTGGGCTGTATATTTCGGTACTGACGGATCCGACGACGGGGGGTGTAACGGCGAGCTTTGCGATGTTAGGCGATGTGATCATTGCCGAGCCGGGGGCACTGATCGGTTTTGCGGGGCCGCGGACGATCTACCAGACGATCAAGATCGAACTGCCCAAGGGGTTCCAGCGGGCGGAGTTCCTTTTGGAGCACGGGTTTGTGGATATGATCGTCAAGCGCAAGGACCTGCGGAGCGAGATCGGCCGGCTGATCGATTATTTTGGGAAGTAGACGCCCCGGCATTGCGACGCGGTGCTCAGGCCTTTAGGCATCATTTCTTGAGATTCCCCTTTTTTCGGGCAGGTGGTCGGCGTATAATCTGTGGCTGATTTTGGATAATTGTATGGCTTATTTCAGGGACAATATAGAGGCGTTATCCGGGTATGTGCCTGGTTTTCAACCTGTTCGGTCGGACGTGGTGAAACTCAACACGAATGAGAATCCGTGGGCGCCATCGCCGAAGGTGATGGAGGCAATTCGAAATCTGCCGGCCGAGCGGCTGCGGCGGTATCCGCATCCAATGGCGGACGAATTTCGCCAGGCGGCGGCGGAGGTGTTGGGCGTGTCGCCGGGCTGTGTTATGGCCGTCAACGGCGGCGACGACCTCCTGACCATCGCGGTGCGGGCGTTTTGCGACCAGTGGCATTCGGTGGCATACCCAACGCCGACGTATTCGCTTTATCCGGTATTGGCCCGGATTCAGGAGTGTGAGGCGGTAGAAGTGCCGTTTGGGCCTAATTTTGGGCTGCCGGAGGGGCTTTTTGAGGCGGATGCCACCTTGGTGATCGTGTGCAATCCGAATGCGCCGACGGGGTCGTTCATCAGGCCGGAGGAATTGGGGCGATTAGCGGCGGGCTTGCAGGGGCGGGCGGTACTGCTCATCGACGAGGCTTATGCCGACTATGCTGAGGCGAACTGCCTGTCATTGGTCGGCGAATATGACAACGTTATTATCTTGCGATCGATGAGCAAGGGGTATTCGCTGGCTGGTCTGCGATTCGGATACGCGGTTGCGTGCGAGGCGCTGATCGAAGGTCTGAGCAAGGTGAAGGATTCGTACAATGTAGATGCGGTGGCGATTGCCGCGGCGACGGCGGCGATTCGCGACCAGGGGTATTTTCTCACAAACATTGAAAGGATCAAGACGCAGCGTGCGCATTTGACGCAGGCGCTTCGGGCGTTGGGGTTCGAAGTGGGGGACAGCAGAGCGAATTTCGTTTTGGCCAGACACGCAAACGGCGATGCGGCAGGGCTCCATGAGGCGCTGGCGGAGCGCGGCATCTATGTCAGATATTTCCGGCTGCCTCAACTGGAGGACAAGCTGCGAATCACGGTGGGAACCGAAGCGCAGAATAATGCGTTGATCGAGGCACTGAAGGAATTACTGCAGCAGTGAGGATCGACAATGGAAGCAAGGCAGGCGAAAATCGAGCGCAAGACCAAGGAAACCGATATCGTGGCGGAGGCAAACCTCGACGGGAGGGGTGCATTCGATATTGACACCGGGGTTGGTTTTCTTGATCACATGCTCAGTCATTTGGCCAAGCACGGCGGCATTGACTTGACCGTGAAGGCAAAGGGCGATCTTGAGGTAGACGCCCATCATACGGTTGAGGACGTGGGGATATGCCTGGGCAACTGCCTGAACAATGCGCTGGGCGACAAAAAGGGTATTGCCAGGTATGGCAACAGCTCGGTGCCGATGGAAGACGCTCTTGCGAATGTTGCGGTGGACATATCCGGTCGGGCGTTTTGCTCTTATAACGCTGAATACCGAACGGAGAAGATCGGCGATTTCGACGTTGAGTGCATTGAAGAGTTTGCGCGGAGCTTTGCTAATGCAGCGAGGCTGAACCTGCATGTGAACGTGCCATACGGGACGAACAGCCATCACATTGCCGAGGCGATCTTCAAGGCGGTGGGGCAGGCGCTGCGGCAGGCTGTGCGCATTGTTTCGAGTGAGATACCGAGCACCAAAGGGACATTGTGAGCTTCGAAGCGAACTACGAGTATCGCACGGGAATCGGCACGGATATTCACCGCCTGGTTGAGGGGCGTCGACTGGTGTTGGGTGGTGTTGAGATTCCCTTTATTCGCGGGCTGCAGGGACACAGCGACGGCGACGTGGTGATCCATGCAGTCATTGATGCGGTCCTTGGGGCGATGGTGATGGGCGATATTGGTGAACTGTTTCCGGACGACGACGAACAGTGGAAGGATGCAAACAGCAGTGATCTTCTGCACGTTGTGGGTCAGTACACGGGCGACAAGCGGTGGGAGGTGGTGAACCTGGATGTGATAGTGCATGCGGAGCTGCCGCGGCTGGGGCCTTGGAAGAAGCAAATAAAGCGAACGATCGCCAGCGTTTTGGGCGTTGACTTCAATGCGGTCAACGTGAAGGCCAAGACAAATGAGGGTCTTGGCGAGGTCGGCGGCGGACAGGCGATTGCCGCCACGGCAATGGTGCTGCTGCGGCGGCGCCTGAAGAGAACATTGTGACGGGAAGCGATGTGCGATGGTTTTGAAGCTTTACAATACGCTTAGCCGAAAGACAGAGGCGTTCGAGCCGGTGCACGAAGGCAGAGTGGGTATTTACGTGTGCGGGCCTACGGTGTACGGGCATGCACATTTGGGACACGCGAAGAGTTACGTGAGCTTTGACGTACTGGTGCGTTATTTGCGATACCTGGGCTATTCGGTTACGTACATTCAGAATATCACCGACGTTGGGCATTTGACAGACGACGCTGACGCCGGCGAGGACAAATTGGCGGTGGCCGCGAGGAAAGAGCATAAGCACCCTATGGCGCTGGCGGAATACTATACGGCGAGCTATTTCGAGGACATGGACAGGCTTCTGTGCGTTCGGCCGGACATCAGCCCGCGGGCGACGGGGCATATACCGGAGCAGATATCGCTGGTCAAGACGCTGGTTGAGAAGGGCTATGCGTATGAGGTGAACGGGTCGGTGTATTTCGAGGTGGTGAAATTCCCAGGGTATGGCAAGCTTTCGGGACGCAGCGTCGAGGACATGCAAGCGGGGGCGCGGGTGGAGGTATCGACGGAGAAGAGACATCCGGCGGATTTCGCGTTGTGGAAGAAGGCGGAGCCGAACCACATCATGCAGTGGGACAGCCCGTGGGGGATGGGGTATCCGGGCTGGCACCTGGAGTGCTCGGTGATGAGCATGAAGTACCTGGGCGCGACTATCGATATTCACGGCGGCGGAATCGAGAACCAGTTCCCGCATCATGAGTGCGAGATCGCCCAGTCGGAGGCGGCCAACGGCGTGCCGTTCGTACGATACTGGCTGCACAACAATATGGTGACCGTCAACGGGCAGAAGATGGGCAAGAGCCTGGGCAACTTCATTACGCTTAAGCAATTGTTCAGCGGGCGGCATGAGACGCTCAGTCGGGCGTATGATCCGCTGGCTGTTCGGCAGTTGATTTTGCAGAGCCACTATCGTAGTCCGATCGACTTCTCGGATGCTGCATTGACGGCGGCGCAGAGCGGCTATGACCGGATTGCTGAGGCGGTGATTGCACTTCGCAAGCAGATCGGGCAGGCCCCGGACAGTGGTGCGGATGAAGTCGTGGCGGGTGAACTCGGCAAGCTCAGGGGCCGGTTTGAAGAGGCTATGAACGAGGACCTGAACACGGCTGTCGGGCTTTCGGTGATCTTCGATCTGGTGAAGGTGGCCAATCGGCTGCTTGCGGATGGTTCCGTTGCGGCCGGCACGCTCAAGGCTGTGGAGGATATGTTCAATCGCCTGGGCGGCGATGTTCTGGGGGTCGTTCCGGCCGAGTACGCGCAGGCGGGCGGAGGCGATGATGCTTTGTTGGACCATCTAATCGGCCTGCTTATTCAACAGCGGCAGGAAGCACGAAAGAAGAAGGACTTTGCCGCCGCCGACGCAATCCGCGACAAACTGACGGATTTCGGCATCGTGCTGGAAGACTCGCCGGCCGGCACAACCTGGAGACGCAAGTGATCGTTATGGGTGTTGATCCTGGTTTGCGTGTTTGCGGGTATGCTGTGGTGAAAGCGCATGGCGGCGGGGGGGAGCGGCTGTTGGAGGCGGGTGTGTTTCGGACGGATGAGTCGGGCGATCTGGGTGCGCGACTAAATCAGATCGCCGGTGATACTGTGTCCCTGTTGGATAAGTTTGGGCCGGAGGTGGTGGCTGTGGAGCAGTTGTATTCGCACTATAAACACCCACGGACGGCGATCTTGATGGGTCATGCGCGGGGTGTGATACTGCAGCGGGCGGCCGAGGCGGGCGCCAAGGTGGAGAGCTTTGCGGCGACGCGGATCAAGAAATCGCTGACTGGAAACGGACGGGCATCGAAGGGGCAGATGCAGAGGGCGATACAGTCGATGCTGGGTTTGCCGCAGGCGCCGGAGCCGCCGGACGTAGCGGACGCAATTGCGGTGGCACTGTGCTGCGCCAATGAGATGAAGGTGAGCGTGTTATGATAGCCCGGATTGAGGGCAAGTTAGTGAGCCTCGATGACAAGAGCGGCCTGGTGCAGGTGGGGAGCGTCTGTTACGAGGTGATGCTGCCGGGCTATGCCGTGAGCGCATTGGCGGGGCGGATCGGTCAGGACGTGATCCTGTGCACGATGGAATACTACGAGGGCACATTGGGCGGCGGCAACCTGATTCCTCGAATGGTAGGTTTTCTGAGCCAGTCGGAGCGGGACTTCTTCGAGCGGTACACCAGCGTCAAGGGGATGGGCATCAAGAAGGGGCTCAAGTCGCTGACTATCCCGATCGGGACTATTGCCGATGCAATCGAGGCGGGCGACGAGAAGATGCTTCTTTCACTTCCTTCGGTGGGCAAGCGATTTGCCCAGCAGATCATCGCGGAGCTGAAAGGCAAGCTTGGCGGCTTCGCTGCTGGCGAAGTACCTGCAAAGGCAGGCGAAAAGTTCGAGCGATTTCAGGTGGAAGCGCTGGAGATAATGATTGCGTGGGGCGAGAAACGGGCGGAGGCGATGGAATTGATATCGCTGACGTGCCAGAGACATCCGGAGATTCGCAGTGCCGAGGAACTGGTGCCGTTAGTCTACCGGGTCAAGCAAGGGATTGAAGTCTGACGAAGCGGCAGGTTATGGCGATAGACAGAGTATTGAGTGCCGACAGCGGCGGCGAAAAGGAAGAGACGTTTAACGCGGCCTTGCGTCCGAAGTCATTATCGGAGTGTATAGGGCAGCGGAACGTGAAGGAGAAGCTGGCGATTGCCATCGCGGCGGCGAGGCAGCGTGGGGAGCCTCTGGAGCACATTCTTTTCTATGGTCCTCCCGGATTGGGCAAGACTACCCTGGCCAATGTAATCGCCCACGAAATGGGTGCTGCGATCCGTGTTTCGTCGGGTCCGGCGCTTACGAAGCAGGGGGACGTTATGGGCCTCCTGAGCAACGTCAGCACCGGCGATATTCTTTTCATCGATGAGATTCACCGCCTCAGCGCTCCGGTGGAGGAGTTCATATACCCGGCGATGGAAGACTTTAAGGTTGACTTCACGGTCGACAGCGGTCTTCACGCCAAGACGATAAACTTTCCGCTGAAGCGGTTTACCCTGATCGGGGCGACTACACGGGCCGGGCTGTTGAGCGCGCCGTTGCGGGGACGGTTCGGTATGCTGCACCATCTGGAGTTCTACAGTCCGGAGGAACTGACGGACATATTGGTTCGCTCTGCTCGCCTATTAGGTCTTGTGAGCGCCGACGGCTGCCTGGAGATGATAGCTGCGCGGTCGCGAGGTACACCGCGGATTGCCAACCGCCTGCTGAAGCGGGTGCGCGACTATGCCCAGGTGAAGGGCGAGGGGAGACTGACGGGGGAAGTCGTGGAGCGTTCGCTGAAGATGGAGCAAATCGATGCGTTGGGACTGGACGAACTGGACCGGGCGTTTTTGCGTGCGCTGATCACCGTCTACGATGGCGGTCCGGCGGGTATTGAGGCGCTGGCGGCGACTTTGGGCGAGGAGCGAGATACGCTGGAAGATGTGGTTGAGCCTTATCTTCTTCAGGTGGGTTTTGTGCGGCGGACAAAGCGCGGTCGCGAGGTCACGCCCGCGGCCTGTGAGCATGTCGGTCTGCCGCTGAGGCGGGCAAAGGTTCATTTGGCGGAGCAGGCGGAATTGTTCGAGGAGTCTGCGGATGATAGCCAGTGACTCGCCCGGATTTTGGGGTAGGTTGCGGAGCTGGTGCATGCGGAAAACAAAAGCCGCAGTGGGGCGTATGTGTGGTGTGTGAATTGAGAATTGAGCAAGAAAAGCAGGATTTGGTGGCGGATTTGGGGGTTTGCCGCACCTTTTTTCGTGCGTGATTTGCCATACATTGTCCTTGTAAAATCCCAGGTTTTGTGTGACAATGATGTGGTTTGCGGGTTTTCAACGGAGTACTTGAGAAGATGAACAGTTTCACATCGTTCTGCGACGACCTGTACGTGGATATGCATATAAAC